>Ga0247810_10000266_pt1 | contig 73488 bp, 67 predicted proteins | sample UWRJL119311C1_FD_179918 | JGI IMG/M metagenome (GOLD analysis project Ga0247810, IMG submission 179918) | Plant litter microbial communities from Arlington Agricultural Research Station in Wisconsin, United States - UWRJ-L119-311C-1 | ecosystem: Environmental > Terrestrial > Plant litter >...
GAAAAAAAAAAAAAAAAGAGAAAGAAGGTTAGAATGCGCTCGTCATCTAGTGGGAGGCGACGGGAGGGGCGCGAGTAATGAGCGATGACAGCTGTATGAGGAACGCTGAGTCGAGTCGAGTGGGCGGCGGGAACATTTGCGTTGATGTTTGACCGTCGCGACCATGTGCGACACTTGGCGTTCTCGAGAGCTCCTTTTTGTTTTTGCTTTGGGATTGATTCTCGATTTTAATTCTGGTTCGGGCATGTCGATCATTTGGAATGTTCTAGGTCGTTGAGCTTTGGGTTTTTGCGGCCTATCCGCCATAGACAGACACATGGTTTGCGGAGGGAAGGTTTGACTTTTGCGACAGGAAAGCAACGTGGGCCATTTTGGGTTTGACAGTCGCAAGACAGTTCGTTTCTGGAAAAGTCGAGACACAGAAGCAAGAAACTCTGGTTAGTAAAGTCAAGTTTTGCGGTCTATCGGCCTTGGACACATGGCTTGCCCTTCCTATTGCCTACCCCTTGCAAGAAAAAACCAACAGACCCTGTTTTTTATTGACAGCCGCAGGAGAGTCAACGTTTGGAAAGGCCTGGTCAAGTCACATAAGAAGCAAGAAAACCTTGGTTGATAAAGTAAAAATATATGTTCATGAAATGCTATCTATGTAAGTCAAATAGGTAGGCTAAAGATCTCCAAAAGGATCCAGACTAATGAAAATCTACATCCATCAAAGCGCAATGCTCAAAACACTATGCTCAATCATGCTACTGCTAATCCGCTAACCGCTTCCAAACTTCAATCATATGCAAGAAACTTTTTATGAACCATTGTTGTTGTAAGCAAGGCCAGAGTTGGAGCTCTTGCTATCGGTGACTTTTCCTTTGGTGGCCAAGGCCTTGATGCGAGACTGGACGGCAGCTGGGCTAGAAAGGCCCTCGAGAGCAATCAAGTAAGCTGCGAGACCAGCAACGTGGGGGGTAGCCATGGAGGTTCCGGAGATGGTGTTGGTGGCAGTGGTGCTACCGATCCATGAGCTGAGAATACCGACACCTGGAGCAAAAACATCGATCAAAGAACCGTAGTTGGAGAAGCTGGCACGAGCATCGTTCTGGCCAGTGGCACCAACAGTGATGGCAAGTGGCTCAGATGCTGGGGAGGAGGTGCTGGCATCTGCGTTCTCGTTACCGGCAGCGACAACAACGGTGACACCGGCGGCAATGGTAGAGCGGACAGCAGAGTTCACGGCTGAGGAGACACCTCCACCGAGAGACATGGAGAGAACAGACTTGGCAGCTTTGTTGGAAGCAACCCATTGAATACCAGAGATGACACCTGAGTTGGTTCCTGATCCATTGGCGCCGAGGACCTTGACAGCGACAATGTTGGCCGCCTTTGCAACACCGTAAGTGCTTCCAGCAATGGTACCAGCGCAGTGAGTTCCATGTCCGTTTCCATCAGAGTTCTAGATATAGTGTGTTAGTCACATGATGATGAATAGGCTAAATAAGGTTTGCCAAACTTACGGTGGTATCGACAAAGTTAGCTCCCCACTTAGCACGTCCACCGAACTGACTGTGAGAAACTAAGACACCAGTGTCGACAACGAAAACGGTGACACCGGAACCTGCAGTAGTGTCATAGATGTAAGGCGAGGTAACCAAGTTCTTGTGGGAGATACGCCCAAGGCCCCATGGGGCACCAGATTGCGAGGTGAGAGCCTTCTTGCTGGTCTCTTCCTTGATGACGCTGGCATGGACGATGGCATCTTTTTCAATGTAGGCGACCTGCGGGATAAATTAATATTTAAAGTCTGCAACTCCAATAACGTTGTACTTACTTCCGGCTTGGCCGCGATCTCAGCCATAGTAGCCTCATCGGCAGTGACAGCGTATCCCTTGAATTCACCGATGGCATAGGTAGTGGCAATTGCACCAAGAGAGAAATCACGCTTGCGCTTTGAGATCAGGCTGGTAATAGTCGAGATGTGGGAAGCGATGGCAGAAGCGGCGACGTCCTTCTCGTACACCACGATGTACTTGTTGGGGACGACCTCGGTGGCTGCTGGGTTGCGAAGCTTCAGGTTAAGAGGACTTGGTGCTGGTGCTCCAAAGACAACTGGGAGCGCAAGAGCTGCAACTCCGGCAATTTTGGCGAGGTAAGAGACCATGATTGCGAGTGGTCAACAAGAGTTATGCGTAAGTGAAAGAGGGAATGATTGAAGGTTGAGATGGAAGTGTGAGCTGGGAGGTGATTGAGAAGAGTGAGATGAGGGTGAAGAACTATTTGGAAACTGGAATCGAGGAGATATTTATATTTACCGTTTGCAGTATTGAGCAAAGTTCTAGCACATTCATGACGAGCTGCTCTAAGGCCCTGGAGTTAGACATACATTAAGTGTGAGCCCCATTGGTTCTAGGTTTGAGTGTATACAAGTCAAGTGTCGACGCGCTAGCATACATGGGAGTAATGGTTGCCCCCCTGAGTATGCATCATGCCAGAAGGTCCGTAAGACACCTTCTCGAATGGTGATCTGCTGCTGATCCCCAAGTGAATCGTATTGAATCTAATGATTGTCCCTTGTGAAAATCGGGCAGCTGGCTAAGAAGAGCGGTAGAAAGATGAGTAGGTGCTGGGAAGAGAGAGGTTTGGAAGCGGGCTTGGCGGGCGTTCGCCTTCTCAGGGGGACGATTGTGAATGCTGGGAGAATCAGCGAAATATGCCGACGCATGGTATTGCGCTGGTGTGTGCTGTTTCGGGCTTAGCACTATCAGCATGGAATGGCACGGGCTGTATAGTGGATGGTGTCCTGACGATCAGCGATGAATATGCCGATTGAGTATTATGGTTTGCTTGACAGGACTACCGCAACCCAAATCAACAGCGGTGGAAGGGATGACGGCCTCCGCCTATGCATAATCATCGAGGGCAAAACAGCTAGTCAGCGGGAATGCGATTGCTAGAGCATCGGATGGGGCAAGAGCTAAGATCTTTAGTTGCGCGGGTGTCGCTCGTCATGGCTCTTCACCTATACATCATCCTACGTGATATAGCTCTGTTTGGGATGTAGATACTGTCGGGCTATGGGCATCTGCAAGTGTGAGCACGACTCATCAAGATGGCCGGGGGGATGGCAATTCGAGGGTCGCAGCGAAAGCACACCATCTACAGATTCCATGTACATCGTCGTGGACGGGCCATACAGTCAGTGCTGAGCCCTACGGACAATCTCATTCCCTGCCACTGATAGTGTGATCGCATCCTGGTCGTCTTCGCCGCCCACCGCTGGCGACACAAGACCACGCTGCCATACCAACCTGCCCCTTTCGTATGCTTTACCGATGGCAGATTAACGAGGGGAGCGCGGGGGAGCTGGAGCCTCTCAAACAATGCCGTTGATGGCACGGAAAGGAATGCTTAATCCCCTTCAGCGCGTCGCCGGACGACTGAAACACGTTATCTCGTCGCCGGTTGTCAGGTAAATCACTGCCAACCACCCACTCCACTACCACTCGTCCTCAGCATCTCACCTCTACTCCGCATTTACAAATCGTTCAGGAAGGAGGCTAATCGCGCAATACATCTGATACCTTGGATCCCGCAGTCTAAGGCCCGCGTCTATACTCGCCGGTCTGGGAGGTAGGTACACGGCTCAGGATATTCACCATAATGCACATAGCAACGCTCATAATCTTCCGCTTACCAGCTCACGGTTGGCCCATATCGGGCACTTTCTTATCTTGCTGCAGCAGCTACAGCAGCAGCAGCAGCAGCAGCAGCAGCAGTCAAGCCTTTCGGCTCTTGAATAAATGGGCTTGGCCATGACCCTGAACTGCTGCGGTACTGTATAGTAAGTATACTTGCACCATGCAGGTTTACAGTATCGGCCTCCCTGGTTCAGCGCGGAGCACGGGGTGGGCCGAATTGGCGCCCAGCGCCCAGGCGTCAAGGTATCGCATAACATCGTCGTCCAGCCACTGATGAGGCGTTATCAATGACAGCCCGGAGATGTGAGGGTGATGGATGGCGTGCGGGATGACACGCCTGTAGATTAAACACGACAGAGGATTAACAGAGGATTACCGGAGGATTACCGGAGGATTACCATAGTGGCCGCCGGTAGGTCAGTGGCAACGGACAAAGTCAATCGTCCTGGCAAGAGCTGGATCCAATCTAAACCACCTTACACAAGCAAGCATGCCCAGCAGCCCAGCAGCAGCCAGACACACGTGTGACACAGCTCAATGTAGCCGGGTAACCACTTAGGACGAAGTTTGAATCGCCCTTAGCAAATCCCGGGATCGATGATGCGCGAGAATTTAGGCCACCGGTGCGAACAGTGGTTGAATTAGAAGTGAAGCTTGTATCTACTTAGGTAAGGCTTACCCGTTCAAGCTCCCCATATTCCAAAGTTCGCTTATCGGAGTCTCCCAGCGATAAAATTGGCGCGCCTTGGCCGGTTGAATATGACTCGTAGTATTCAAACCCCTGCTCAGGGCCTCAATTACCGTGTGTGGTCAAGGTGAGGTGAAGCGAGGCGAGGTGAGGTGAGATATCAAGTCTACCTCTTTGGTCACTCCGCTTCTCAAAAGCAAGCTACTCACTCAACTTCCTAGATCCATTCCCCGAGACCGAAGGTGACATTTGTTTGAGGGATGTGGTTTGTTGTACAGAAACAAACTGGCGGCGCTGTCGTGCACTCTAGGGTAGGAGGTCAAGAGAGCCTTGGGGCTATGCGAGTTGACATACATACAGTAGCATAACACCTTCCGGATATGATATCGTAGTATGAATCTAGTCCTGCTGGTCGATGAAGCTGGTCGCGAATCACCGATGATTTGCCCTCCAAACCCCGCGTTATGCGCCTTGTGGCGAGCGTGTCGATCAGTTTGGTATGGTATGGCCAATGAATCTGGCTAGTGAGTTGAGGGTTTGCAGTATGATAATCTGATAATCTAATCTGCTGTAGGAAGATGGTTACACGGCGAAATGGATTACTGGTAAGCGCAAGCATATCTCAAAACTCAACCTATAAACAAAAGGAGTGAAATTGGGGAGGTAAGATATGCAGTCTGCTGATATTCTTTCAAGACATCTGCTCGTGAATTCCAAATCTTACCTCAGTGACCATATCGTACATAGCATTCTACTTTGGCGACTACAATGTGAACATCCCAGGGGCCGGTTCAGTCGGGTGTTTTGATAGTGGCTTCCGGCCATGCTCCATAATATATCAAGCACGACCGTTTGTTCGTTCTTGATCCCTCAGCTCTTCTAAAAATAATCAAATCCTCAGCATTGGCATTGGAGTCTCCTTCCTTGTAAAGAATACCGGATAACCCCCTCAATGGGAACGGCAAGCCTGCTCCAGCTTTATTGCACCATCCTCCAACTCTCCACCTGATAACGTTGCTGCCTCTCGCACTCGGCATGCTGCAGGAACCCATTTGCTTTACCCGCATTGGGATACCGTGAAGGATGATAACTCTCCACATCTAACGAGCTTTGAAGAATGGGTGACTGAGCGAGCGAGCTCGATCTCGCGATTGTATTTGGCCGAAACCCATGCATTGTTTCTTCAACCTCGAAACCCACTTTCCTGTTTCTAATATCAATTCAGTGGCTTCGCCAATCACTTTCAGGGACATGCAAACGGGCTTTCTATTGAGCTTTCTAGATTTGGTAGTTTGAGGTGAGACTGTTCCATCGGTGACAGAGACATGCTTAAATTTTCTGACCGATCTCAACGTCATTGTTAGTACTCCTACAATTTTTTACTCTACAAAATATTTACAAATTTCCTGAAAGGGTTCTGAACCCAAATCATGGCAGGTTAAGACTTATCGCCACCAAGTATCAAAACTTGCAGCTAGCCCGGAACTTAATAGATAGAGTTGCTACCCGCCAGAAAGCGTGGTACTTGTATCGCTAGCTGTTCCGAGGAGCTGGTCCGTACTGAAAAGCTGCGGGGACTCAGACCCTAGCTCGTCGGAATATTAAAAATAAGGGTTTCTAGTTGCTCTTAGGAAGGTCAAGTACAGGCGCTAAGCGTTGAACTTTATCTGATGTGTATTGGTGAGAGCTCAACGTCATGGCAAACGGGAAAGGACAGTGCGCTTCGGGGTTGTGTTGCTTTGACCGGACAATGTTCCGCTTGTCAAATCTCTATAGCAGGCTGGTAAAGGTTACATTGCATTTTGAGAGAACTTAGAAATCACTTGTAGAGGAATACTGCCTTCCTACTCAAGGTCCCAAGCAATCGCCAAAGGTACGAGTAAGTTATCTGCAGATACCCTTTCAAAGAAATACAGGTATATGGTAGCATCAGACATATGGTATCATTTGATCATTGCATCCCGACAGAAAGACGACGCGTCACCAAGAGTTCTGGTTTTGCTGTGTTCAATTCAATTAAAAAGTGTCTGCTCTGCAAGAGTCATTACCGTCCGATATGAGCCTCGCTCGTGGTTTGGCTCGCGGGAACTAGTCGCCATACAAACTGCGTGTCATATGCAAAGCCAAACCTTCTTTTCCGTCGCCACGCGGGATGAGGCCCTCCAAACAACTAGCTACGCAAACTCTGAGGAGAGTTTCCCCTGTACATCATCGCTGGAAAAGGTCATCATCGTCATCATTGCCCGACACAAAAACACAAAAACACAAAAAAATGCAGAGACTTCTCTTGTTGTTACTTCTCTCCCGTCATTTAGCACTCAGCAGTGGGCGGGACCTTATGCAGGCAACATATGGCAATGGGCTCTTGTTCCTGAATATCATAACCCGCGCGTGCGTGCGGGCCATGCAGTGATCTTCCCTTCCCAGTTTCCACACACACACACACAAATAAGACACATCATACTGTATCTCTTCAGCCCCCAAAGAAACTCCACTTTTGACGTGTGTAGATCTGCGCTTCCAGAACCTCGTAGGTGCTCGCCACGGGTGTTTGTTCCTGCTGCTGCGAGAATAGGGGAGAGGAGTTTGGAATGCGGTTTCGTTACTTTCCGCGCATGTGTTTATAGAATGGAATGTCCAGAGGTTCGCTAGATATCAAGGATCTCTCGTATTGGGTGGTCAACGTATAGTGATTCTTCAGCAGTTTGACCGGTTTTATCTTCCTCACGGATGAAATGTACAGTACGTACATGTGGCTGTCCCTCGTTGTACAAATGGACGCAGCCTGGACCTGTAGATCTACCCGCTCATAGATCACCGATATCTAGATGATTGAGATCGAGTATCGTAGACGCTAGAATCGTAGCAGAATCTGGGGTTGCTGCACGTAGAAACGGCCGTGAGGCCTCCCCTCAAAGTGGACCGTCATTGATGACGGGCCTGTCTGTTGATTCACGTACGTCAGAGAAGCAAAAGACAAGAAAACAAGAAAACAAGAAAACAAAAGATAACAATAAAGACAAACGCTACTAAAACATTTGTAAGTCTGTGAAAGATAGAGTTCAGCATTTTCTTTTTAAAATCCCATCTTTGGAAATAGTATGCTGAGCGTGAAAATGGACACCAATGACCACACTTTGTGGAATGAGACAACAGGCCTAGCCTAAGCAAGGTGCGGGCAATTTGTTCGCTGGCATTTACATTTATACCATGCGATCAAGAATAAGAATAAGAAATGATAATAATTATTGAGGAATTGCGACACCCCATAGACGTCTCTTTGTCCCCTTTCGCTTAAGATTAGCGCTCAGACTGTCTTCGGGAGCGTGTGCTTTGCATTAAACCACAATGCTAACGGCAGATCACCAGGTCTAAGAAGCGTTAAGTGCTGACTTCAGATCAGAGACATGTGATTTATTAAGGAAAAGAAGATAATAGAATGTTTGTTACAATGAACGGTCTATCAGATGAAGTCAACTTCAGGAGTGGCATCGTACATCACACTTCAACACAATGAAAATCAGATTCCGCGACACATGCAGACAGACTACTAAGTCAATATGATGTAAAAATCATGAATTTGTTCTTGAGAGCGTGTTCGCATGCATCTTGGCATCTTCAACGATAGCACATGCAGTCATGCTTAGGGAGCCTGTTACTATCTCCACTTTCTCAGCTGGTAGTTGCCAAGTATCAAAATATTGCCTGCAAGTGAAGGAACGACACGACCACAAATTCACAAGGCTAGCTACCAAAGCTTGTCCAGTAGTCCCATGGCATATTGTACCTAAACATAGACGCACCCGATCGCTCCTTGCAAGGCTGGAGCTAGGTTGGATGCTTGGAGACACGCGTGTGACCTAGATAGAGATAGATATGTTAGAAAGCCCGTAAATGCCACTCGAATAACTTTCTCAAACATAAGTCCATAACCATGAAGGAAACAATAGCCAGCCAGCCAAATTAAACTCGTCACTGCGAGGCTGCTATGGCCTTCAAAAAGCCGGGAGTCTCATTACCTTCGACTACGGAAGCCAGTGGCGTTAAATAACTCTCTGGGACATCCTGAAGTCGCCTAATGTAAAGTTGCGCAACTTTGAGCCACATTGCCTTCTCTCTCTGACTTGCACTCAGACCTCTCCATACCCACACCGATCCGCCGATGTCTAGCAGAAAGACGTCCTTGGAGTCAAGATCTCCATGTGTGATCCGTTGACCCTCTTTGACAACATCCAGCGACAAATCTCCAGATGCATCGCTCAGTCGAAGTAATTTGTTCGGACGTTGTGAAACTGTCGAGGACACAGGGCTAGGAGATTTGAACTCTCGCTGCTCCACATCCTGGCCGCCCAAGAGTCCTACAAAAATACGCGAGCGGGATTCAAGCTGCGATAATACCTCGACATCAACATGCTTCGCAAGTGTCATATCGTGAACTACTTGGGCAGCCTTTGCTTTTTCCATGGGGCTACACTTAGCCCCTTGCCATACCCAGATCTTGTCTCCCTTGTCCAGGACAAACACATCTCCATCGTCCAAGCTCTGCCATGTTGGATCCACCTCAATCACCACCATCGACGTAGAATGCTTGAAGACTCGAAGCAACGTGGTGATCTCTTGTGGCTCTACTTCTTCTACATGTGTGAAGCCTGAACTTACACCACCCCGCAGGATGGTTAGGCGAGGGAACAACGCAATGAACGCGTCGGAAGGAGCCTGCTGAATCTCGCGATGCTGTGTGGCCGTCCCACCAAGGAACTCATCAAGTTCCACGGTTTTGTAAGCTGCCGTGCCTGCCTCATCCTGACTTGTTTTGCTACCAAGCCAGAAAAAGATCTCGTGGATCAGCTTTTGCTGGTTCCCTTCGCCCACCTTGTAGGTGTGAAGCACGATGTAACTGTCGCCCTCGTGGAATTTGCCCGCTTTATCAGCGGGCCACACGACGACAGTGAAGTTCTCAATACGCCAGATGAACAAGCCTGCACGTTGCGCAACATTGCCATCATTCCACGCTGGTTCAGTCTGTGCTGATGCGTACTTGACACGGTGATCGATTTCTGTACCGATCAGCTCAACGTTGCTATCTTTAATGTCATACTCTTTGAGATGAACGAGTCCATTATTGGGAGGCATATTGATATATGTTTTGGTGAGCTACTTGGTAGTAGATACGTGTTGGATGAGTGTTGTTGTTGAAGAAGTAGTAGTTCCGTAGCTGAAACAGAAGTTCGTCAGCCTTGCATACATTAGCGTTGCCTATTACAAGCCAGTCCCTTCTAATTGCAGTAGTATCTACTGAAGAATGTCGAGACACTTCATTTCACTCGATGGATATCACCGAAAAGCCCACTTAAAAGAACTTTGACTTCAAGTACAGTGTCTTGATAAATAACAATTTAGGATGTTGAAGATTATATCATTTCAGAATTTGAAAATGCTGTCTACCTAGAGTTTATAGATGGCACAAAATATTATTTTTTTATGCTTTTTGGCGCTTCTTTCACATACCATAGGGTCTTTCATACGTTTTTTGATTACTGTAGGTATATTCGCAGGGATATATTTAGACTAGTCATGTGAGGCAGTCACGTGTTACCTTTGAGCTCCAGATAGTTTATCAACACCACCTCGTACGTAGTTAAACAATAGTACATTTACCACCGAATATAACAAGTGAACTACGCTACGAGGGTAATATGCCTCGCAGTCGAAGTGAATCTACAATTACAAATTTTCCTGTATATACAAACGCCTTAATCTATGACGTAAATAATCTAACTATTAAATCTTGAATCTTATCTTCTCATCACTCTTTGGAGAATACCCTTCTTCGGCTCAGTATAACCCTCCTCTTGAACGTCATGCTGGCCTACGATTGTCAAGAACACCTGATCCAGCGTCGTGGGGCTCACCGAGTAATGTTCTATACCGATGGTCTGCCTGTTTTCCTCTAACAGTGTAATAATCGCTCCCACACCATCTCCTCTGAGATCTTGAGATCTAGTGATCTGGTCTTCTTCCTCCGAGTCTGACCTCTCTGACCTCTCCGACACTGGAACTGAAAATCGAATCTGGCCGTGGTATGTTTTGTCCTCAATGTCGGCTCCAGGAAAGCGTTCAGATATCCAAGCGCGTAGAGAGGTAATCTCTGTCTCAGGGGTGTGAGGAGCAGATTTGAGTACAAGATGAACATACCACCATCCTCCGTACTTCTGTCGAAGTCCCTCGCTGGTGCCCATAGCTAACATTCTGCCAGCCATAATTCCAGCGCGATCTGCCAAAGCATCTGCCTCTTCCATACTATGCGTTGTGAGTAGAATACTTCTGCCAGGCACAATGGCTGCGAGCGTCTTCCACATCACTCGCTTGGCTGCAGCGTCCATGCCTGAAGATGGTTCATCAAGTACAATGACTGTGGGATTACCGACTAAAGCAATGCCAAGAGAAAGTTTGCGTTTGTTGCCGCCTGTCACAAATTAGTATCATATTACAATGATTGCAAGGGATTGTTAAAAGGCTAGAGAAACTTCTCGAGAGCAAGCATGTACGTCTGATAGATGACAATGCATCCTCGAGAGACAATTCTAACTGCTCGATGACATTTGGAAATAGACTAACCACTAAGCTTTGCTGCCATCCGTTCGGAAAAGGCAGCTAACCCAACAGCTGCAATAACTGAAGTGACGTTTCGCTCTACATCTTCAACGCCACGAACACGAGCATAAAATCGAAGATGTTCGATTACAGACATCTGATCCATTGCTTTGAGACATTAGCACATCGTTTGGAAGTAGTGGGAAGCAGCCTTACCGTCATATTGAGGACAGACGCCGAGATTGGCTCGTGCTTGTGATCGGGATTTGTTAATCTCGATGTTTTCAATGAAGATGTTTCCGCCATTCTTTGAAGGCTGTATGTCCCCACGAATCAAGGATATTGTAGTCGATTTTCCAGCTCCATTCGGGCCCAACAAGCTGAAAACTTCGCCCCTCTTGATACCAAAGGTCAGGTTCTCAACAGCAGTAAATTTACCGAATGATTTTGTCAAATTTAGAACTCTGAGCCCATCGTTCGAGCTGCTAACACGGGTAAGTTCTTCAGCAATATCGTCAGGCATATCATCTCCACGTGGTGTTGCTGTAGGTTGCTTCTTGATTCTTCTCCACCAGGCTACAATAGATCCACTATCATACCAAAGTAATATTGCGAAAAAGACGAAAATCTGGAGAAAGAGGTACAGAATTGGTCCACCATACACGAGAATCCCTCCTGGATTTCGAGCGAGTTCTTTCCCATCACAAGTGGTTGAAAAGATATTTAAGGCAATGAAAAGGGATCGTATCAAGCTGCCCATAGGTGTAAAAATTGAGATGACGAAATGGACAAGGATTAGATATGAGTCAATCTTGTCGATGGGAGCATAAGTGACGGTACATATCTATAACAGTCAGTACGTTTCTATCATCAAGATCTCTACGTTGTAAACAAATGCGTTGAGCTAGATCCAGTACAAGTCCAAAAGCGAGCTGATAGGATGATACTTACATATGCAATAAGATACACCAAAAAGAACACAGCTTGGCCAGCAGCCGCAAAAGCATATGCGGAAAGTTGTGTACGAGCAAATAGCGACACTAAATAAGATAGCAAAACAGATGCCACACCAAACAATGTGAATATGACAAATAAGTAGCCAATATTATACCAAGCCGATGACGCAGCTGCAAAGATAGCAATACTGATGACACTGGACGAAATAACGATGCAGAAGTCGAACGTAACGTACGCAAGCCACAAAGGAAGTGGCCTGACACCATTCGAATATTCGAGCCCACGAATCTTTCTCGTTCTCTCGATTGTAGGATAAAGTGAAAAGAAGGCAGGGTAGGCTGCCATGGCCAGACCAAAGTAAACCACCAACTGTAAAGATTTGCCGGTCTCTATAGTAAGAGGAAGATCGAATGAAGCATATTGGAAGACAATCGGAATATTGGTGAGCATCACATTCATAACGTTCTGACCAAACATCGCGTTTTGCAGAGCGCCATCACCTTGGTAAGCCAAAGTGGGCTCGGAGCCTCCGACACCGAGGAAAAAGCCTGCTGGTTTGACCGTTTTGTAATTGTCTTCAATGAAATTATTGAAATCGGCAATAGTATCCACGATAGTTAAATTGCTGAGAACCGATGATTGTGAGAGAGCCGTTGTGCCCCCTAGGATACGACCATATAGCGCTGTCAGTGATGCGTTTGAAACGGATTCTGAAGGGCCAACTACGAGATTATACTTCTGTCTTGCGTTGATTAGGTTTTCGACATCAGACGCACTAAATTGCTCATTGGGAGAACAACCAGCACCTTTGAAGTCTTTCAAGAACAGTGTTACAAGACCAGCCGCAATTATTGGTAAGACAAGCGCAGCTGTGTATGGCAAGTAGTTTCTTCGTAAAATGGTAAATCTCTTTCGAAACAGAACCCAAGCCTGTCTGAAGAAGCCAGTGTGTCGCCCAGATTGCAACTCGAGAGCTGGTGTAACCTCATTGCGTCTAATTTCTCTGCTCTTTCTATGAACAAGCTTTCTATCGTCGCCGGTTTCTGGTAGCAGTTCTTTTTGGGCTACAGTACTTGTGCTTTCCGCATGAACCTCGTCAGCCAACTGAAGGAATACATCCTCAATAGTTGGCCCAGAGAGTTGATAATCGGTCAAATTCATTGATTCGAGATGCTTGATAATCTGCGCAGCTTGTGTAGAGGAGCTCGCCGCATAAACAGCTTGTCCAAAAGTGGCCTCCTTTTTAATACCCTCAATCTCAGGCCCTAGTGGTTGTCCAGGTCCTGTCTGAAGATGGATTCGATAGCCACCTCCAAGCTTCTCTTTTAATTCAACAGAGGAGCCTTCGGCACGTAGAGTTCCTTTTGATAATATTGCAATGCGGTCAGCCAACAGATCGGCTTCATCCAGGAAATGGGTTGTAAGGATGATTGTTCGAGATCCGCGCTCTGATAAGAGAATGTCCCAGATCTTACGTCTGCTAAGCGGATCTAGGCCGGAACTGACTTCATCAACACAACAGACAGAACTACCGCCAGTAAACATCATTCCAAGCTGCAACTTTCTCTTCTGACCTCCAGAAAGAGTCTTTGCTTTTGAGCGAATTTTCCGATCGAGATCTATCAGTTTGATTAAGGTATGGAGAGTCTCTTTATTATCTCGCAAGCCTGTGGACTTCAGCCTATTGAAAATCCGAATGTGTTCTTCGACAGTTAGTTCATCCCAAAGAACGTTCTTCTGTGGCGCAATTCCTATACCACCAGTGCCATCCACTTTGATTGTACCACTGGTGACCTTGTTTAGACCAGCAATCGCATCAAGTGTAGTACTTTTACCACTGCCGTTCGCTCCAAGAAGCACGAGTATCTGACCTTTATGTGCGTTCAGGGTCAACCCATTGACCGCTACAACAGTAGTTTTCGGGGTCTTAGTGACGACAGAAAACTGACGTCGAAACCAGTTTGGTTTGTAGTGCTTACTAAAATCCTGCAACTGGACTGTGTCAAATGAGCTTTCCGTTTTCTCTCCAGCAACAGGAACATGCTCTATATTCTGCTTAAGTACAGATCTTCCCTGAGATGCTGTGCCGTATAAAGCTCTTTCTACTAACGCTCCCAGCACAGGATAGACGAAAATCTGGACCACCAAAAAGACCCAGAGTCCAATACCTGGGAAACTCCATGGGTTTTCTGGAGCGGCTTCAACAAGGTTGGTTGGCATATCCTGTCGCTCATACCTTGCCATGAAAATAATCGAAAAGACATAGTTACAGGGTGGAAATAGGAGCCCTAGAATCGCTATCGTGCCAGAGTTTGTCTTGTTGATAACTTGCGCCACCACACCAAGGAGAAGAGTCACAATTACGAGTGTAATACCACTCAATTGCGCCTTCTTGAAAAAAGAAGCTCCAAAAATAGACCATGATGTTAATGAAAACCCAGTTAATAAGTGGAAAATAACCACAACAGCCATTGAGGTCTTAGCAAAGACCCCTACACCTAACACCACTCCCATAATGGCCCAGCCTGGTATATAGATTAGGTCGAAGGCAATGTGATACGCCAGAATACGGGCTGCTTGTGGTTGCCATCTTCGAAGGTTTGGCATCATAGCTTCAATCAATTGTGACATTCCTAGTTCTCTTTCGGAAGCAATAAAACCTGTAAGATGGTAGGTAATTCCACACATAGCAACGAGGAAGGCAACTCCTAGAATATTGATTATAGCACCTTGATACTTAACACGAATTCTGGTTCTTCTTTCCTCTTGATTCAAGCTCGTGAACGGATATTCATTTACAACATCTGGCCGCGCTGGTAAAGTGGTATTGAGGCCCGCAATGGCGTAGTCTACTGCTCGTTGGAGAGGTAGGGTATATATCTGGACGTCGTTTGTATCCTTTTGGACTTCAATTTTGGTCCCAAAAACACCATCTGCCCGCAGAGTATAGTTCCATAGGGCCCCGTCTCCTTCACTGGGTGAAGAATGAAATACAACGGCGCCATAGCACTTCGTCGCGCCGCGCAAACTACTCCTGCAAGCATCGAGAAGGTCGATCTCCGTTTCTAGCCTCAAGACAGTCTTTCCACTGGTAGATGCAGCTACAATGTCTATTACACGATCGATTTCCCCTCCAACCAGGCCATTGTTTACAAATGCAACTGTGTCTCGCCCTCCACTGCCTGCATCCATGCCCTGTTGTAGCGTGCGAATCGGGTGTGGCTGGCCAATGCCATAAATGCTCGGTGGGATGAAGAGATTCCTGGCATAACTCAAAAATACCATCAAGGCAATTGGAAGTACGAATGCGCGGATAGTGGTGGAAACCTGGTGCCTATTGAGAGCGATCAGAAGATTCTTCCGTATCAGTGTCCATGTCTGCGCCAGAAGCAGTTTGACTGCCATGGTGACTCAGTTTGTGAAGAAGGTCTATGTTTGTTGAAAGACACTTGCAAGAACATCACGAAGAGACCGAATATATTGTACTGCTCATGATTCTGTCGCCAAGGTAGCCAATGTCGTAAGATTTCTGGGGTTTGGGTAAAGAGGGCTTGGGACTGTGAGGTATGACAAATATACGAAGAAGCTCTCAAAAGGGAATCGTTGTATTTCGACTATGAAATGGGAGTGCCTAGATAAACAAATGAGACCGTTGAAACACTTACAAACCACACCAACAATAACCGCGTCAACACTTCCTGTTACTGGGTGGCGGATAATTTGTGCAGGTCCCAGCACGACAGTAAACGATCTACTCCCGTAAAACATAGCCGGCATTTCCGACAGCCGGTCCACAAGTTTGACATCTCGCTTACAACGTTATAGTCTAAGCCACCCTTTGCTAAAGCTCCCTACATTTGGCTTTCGTATAGCGTGCTCGATATTAAACGCACGAAGTCAATCTGCGTTTCAAAGTAATCTTATGAATGAAGAAACTTTCAATTGCACTTATGTTTATTCAATTTGAACTTACCATAGAAAGGTATAAGCAATTCAAACAAGGTTCACAAGTAGGGTTCCCAATTTTGGGATTCTACTCCAGAACAGGAAGGTCTGGCATTATAATAAATTCTTGACCATCAGAACTGCCAAAAATTGCCTAACGACAGATTTCAATATCTCTGGCCCTCTCAAAAATAGATACCTTACACTGTGACCTTGCGATCACTAATCTCTTCCCGTCTTTACTACCTATTGCACTTTCAATGCTAAGGAGCAACAGATTAAGGCACGAATATTAGTCAAGTTATTGCCTTAGAGATCTCGCGAATCGTAACAGTTCGCTTCAAATACGACATATAGGAGAAACCGCCCACCCATCTAAACGCCTTCGTTTCATCCAAGCTAATGCTAAATTACATCTATCCCATCTCAGTCTTCAGGAAAGGGGAGCGCCGAGTTTCTCCATCTCCACCACATATGCTTCCCAATTCTCGATTGTCGCTCCGTAAAATTCGACATGTGCATCAGCCAAAGACCCAAATTGAGTCTTGAATTCAACCTTCTTGATGCGTTCAAAGTCCTCTATTTCTCTTACCACCTCTTCATCAAATGCCTCTGTTACGACCTTTGCCTGCTCAACTTCCTTGGTCAAGTCATGAATTCTTAACTCTAGTTTTCGTAATCTTTCCCGGCGAGACTGTTCGTGATCTACACCTCGAACGTCCTCGATCTTTGCTCGGATAAACCCACTCGGACCAGTATGGCCACCTGAGCCATGTGTAGATTGTAGAACATCGTGATCCGAGGTTGCTTTGGCAAGATATTCAGTAAGTTGTTCGAAATCCAGCTGTTTTTGTTCGCGGGTTTTGAGCAAATTCTTAACAGCCGTGCTATATGCCTGCATATCTCGTAAACTGCCCAAGTAGTCCTGATCCGTGTGGTCCTTCAGCTTTTTCACTCCAGCGGACGTATCCTCTACACTTGCGGCAAATACATGCACCGACTGCTCGACTCCTGGCTCAAGCATGACTAACTTCTGGAACTGTTCAGCGAGATCTTTATAGTCTGTCTCGAGGTCTCCTTCTCGTCGTGCTACCCGCGCCACAATCTTTTCAACATGACCAAGATCCTCATCTAGCTTGTCGGATTTTTCTCTAACATCAATAAACCGTTTATCTGGTTTGTGTACTTTGGTGAATGCATTTATGAAAGTATCCGTCAAGTTGTCAAACACCCCTGTGGCACCTTGTTCCGAGGCAGAAGAGTTCCGCCCTCCTCGTATCCGCATGGTCGCATTCCAGTCGTTGCTCTCGAGAAACTGAATAAGAAGAGCTGTTCTTCTCAAGACAGGGTGCATGGATATGCGTGTGAGAAATCGCCCGAGAGAATTGGCTCGCCGCTGTGTAAAGTCTGTTCCGAACCGATCACCTCGAACATACTCCATCTTGTGCTTGTCTGGTAACGGAGGGACGGCGCATGCTGCATAGTCCTTGCTCAATTGATTGTATAGAAACACGAAATCCGTAAAGCGTCTGCGAACAGAAGTGACGGGTTTTGAGAAGCTGGGAAAGTTGGTCTGCGCTGGCAATTAGCACAATTTCATATAGGGTTATGGGATACTAACCCGCGTGATAACTTCATAGGAGACGTAGGCATCCTTTGACCCGTCATTTTCCTTTAGAGGATGTGTCACAGTGCACTCCATTGTCGATTGCCCAACCCCAGCAAGATCCATCGCATCTGCATTTCTTCCAGCTTGTAGCTTATCACTACTGCCTTGCGTACTTTTCATCGCCGCAATGCTGCTATTCTTCCGTTTCCCTAGGCCACCAGGATGAAGTTCGTCACCGGGTGCGTCGTTTATTGTATCCTGCTCGCGGTTCTGATTCCATTCTACGTCAGCAAAGTTCTCGTCCGCCATACCGCCCATGGTGTGAATGAAGGTTGACGATTGATGCGATGCGGGGCAACAACGTTGTTAGGTATTTCGAGTATAGAGGGTAGGGCCTGCTTGAATGGACGTGGCTACGTTTGGTCTGTTTATACAGGTATGCTTGTATGTCAAGAAATAATTAAGGCGCAAATATTCAGTGACTTTGTCTATTGAGAGCTTCGGTACCATAGAGCTGAAGCCTTGTTAGAGAGGCGATGACGCCGACCTTTGCCAAGAAGGAGCAAGCCTTAGTTCAGCGACATGCTAATTTTGAGCATCAAAGTAGTCAAGCTACAAGATCTTTAGCATGGTGAAGCATGGGGAATGTGATACATTCTATTGTTGGTGGAAGGTGAAGTATTATTTTATATTTATTCATTGAGTTGAATCTTATACAACGCTGAGTCTAATATAGACCCAGCAGTCTACTTTTCTATTTATTTGTCCCATGCCATGCAATAACCAGTCCCAAATGCTATTCTACAACAAAAGAAAACAGTTGAGTGATTTGATGTGCCTACTTGTCTGATGGCTTCTTCACCTCAGCCTCCTGCTTTTGTGTCTCCGCGGACTCTATTTCCGCATCAACTGCTTCATTGGCCTGATCTTTGTTTGCTTTAATAGCATCAGCCTCGATTTCTGCACGGCGCTCCTCCTTCTCATCAATATCTTCGTCATCACGAGGAGTAGCACTTCCAGATTTCTTGTTTGACTCATCCTGCTCATTTTCATCTTGAATGAGATCTTGTTGTTCCTTGAGAACTTCGAGACGTTGTTTGTTGGTTGCTGCTCCCTCTGCGTTGTGGACCTCGAGTTCAATTTCGTGGAACAATTCTTCTGGAATAGCAGATAGAACACCAGTAAGAGCGTCAATCTGAGTAGAGAATTCGGAATCCTTGCCTTGGGAATACATGAATGCGTTGCTTAGGACTAGAAGCGTAGAAGGTACCCCATGGTTCAGTCTTAGATCTAACCAACTTTGCAAATCATCCCGTAGTCGGCCTGGGGACATTCCGTGTGTCCGAATTCCTCGGCTGGCACATGATTGCTGCAATTCTGGCACCGACAAGGTCTCCACTCCCTCGAAACTAATTGCACGGTCATCCCGTTTAATTTGTCTCATACGGTGACGAATTTGATAACGAAGCATCATATCAGTACCATACGTGTTTAGATTCATGTATTTGCACATGCCAACGAGCTGAGGTCTTGACAAATTGTCGAGCGTTATATCGTCCTTGAAAATCTTGCAGACCTTGATGACATCCGATGTTGACGGTGTTTCTCCTGTTGCTCGAACTTTGCGGAAGAACTCGCTAAATTCCTCCTTTTTAGCGCTCAATTTGGCTGGATTCAATGGCAATCCAGTCTCTTGTAAAGTTTCTCGAAGAAAGCTGCTGACTTCTTTCCGGGTAGATCGGAGAGTATTGACTTTCGCATCCTTAGATTTTTGTCCTTCATACGTGCTAGGAAGCATGTTGGGAAATAGCTTGAGAGCAATTGGAAGTAATAATTCGGCGAATGGAACCAAAACGAAGACTGAGAAAGGTACTAATCGACCAATATCTTGAACTGTTCGTTGTAATTGCCGGTTTTCGCGGCGACTGAGTTCGTAACCAGCAGCCATCTTAAGTGCCAATCTTGAGCTGATTTTAACTTCAGTTGCCAGCAACTTCGTCCCGTCCCAATAATGCTGTGCCTCTTTCTTTATCTTCTGTCCCAAAGTCAACTTCTTCTCGTCCTTCTTCGCATCTTTCTTCTCCGCAGCCTTTGTCCCTGCCAATTCGCTAAGGGTCAGAGCTTCTGTAGCATCGGTCTTAGCAACTCCTGTGGCCCTATCAGTTGGTACTGAGTTGCTTCCGAGCTCTTTGGCTTTCTCTGCTAGCGTGTTGGTAGCAGTATTGGCCGCGGTGCCTGTCAAAGGCTTTTTGGCCTCCTTCGCATTGAAGCCCGGGGGAGGTGCGCTCGTTTGAGTGTTGTTTGTGTGTGTATCCGTCGATAATCCTCTTCGTGGCACTACAATTGCCCACATGGATATCTCAGTCGGCAGTATCCGGCCATTCCGCCGAAGGAGTGTCGTATATGAAGATGAATTAAAAGCTGACTGGTGTAATGTGCGACCTGCGGGATGGTTAGAAATTTAAGGTCATTTGAACCAGATAATCGCGGAGAACGTACGTCCACTAAGCAGAGTGGATTGCACGGCATTGCGCGCAAGTCTCGATGAGACACTCATATTGAAGGCAAATGAGCGAGAGTCGACAAGATTGTAGCGCTGTAGAATGTAAAGGTTGAATATAATGGGTGTGTATGAATGGTAGGCTGCTTCAAGTGTATAACATGGTAGCAGCAGGAAAGTTGTGTTCGTTTGATGAGGGGTGGTTTGCAAGCAGCACGGTAATGAAGAAACGGAGATATCAATCAATCGATGGCCCAGAATTCGAGGATTGCTGAGCTTTATCTTCCTGCCTCAGGCCCCAATACTGTGGAAGCACGTGCCGAGTGCTGACCAAACCTTGGCTGACGCCTATTCTCAACAGAATTCAAGGGAATAAGCTTTACGTGGACTCAGGTCAAGGTCAGGCAAGCTGGGACGGAGCCGACCATTGTGTGATTGCGGGGAAGCATGCTTTCCACTTCCCTTGTACCTCCTTCAACCTTATCCCATCCCATTGTACCACAACACAACACTGCACTCCTTCCTCCCAGCAGTTTCCAATCTTCTTCCTCCTAATTATATTGAATCGCCATGGATATTGTTTAGTCTCATCCTCTCGCTACTACCATAGACACTAATATTGTATCAAGACCTTGCTTGCCCGGAGCAAGCGCATTTTCGGCACCCGGCTGAACGGGCTTAAAGGAGTCATTCTTTGGGGAACAGCAAATTTATAGATATAGAAACGTTAACACCATGCGTCTTCGCAAGGCAGCTCGCATTATCTTGGTTGGAGCCCCCGGTGTGGGGAAGGGTACACAGGCAGAAAGACTTCTGGCTCGATTTCCTCAATTGTCCTCTATTAGTTCTGGCGACTTGCTACGTGATAATGTCAAGAACCAGACTCCCCTGGGTAAGATCACACTCGCCAGCAGGCACATTTTGGAATACGAAATTGACTTGTCTCTAGGGATCAAGGCCGAAACCGCAATGCGCACAGGTGCCCTCGTTCCCGACGCGATGATCTTGAGGTTGATTCTACACGAATTGAAGGAGCGAAATTGGATAAACACGCCTCAGCAGACACTCACGCTATCTTCAATGGCCACGGCCAGTCAGGACGCTGATAATGATTTCTTTGTTGAACAACCATCCCTCGCACATTCCGCTCCCACGACGTCCGAGGACCCCTCCGCATCCTTCATACTTGATGGGTTCCCACGAACTGCATGCCAGGCTTCACAACTCGATTCCCTCATCCCAATCAATCTGGTTGTATCACTTCGAACTCCGTTTGAAGCCATTATGGGACGGATTGCAGGGAGATGGGTTCATGCTCCATCAGGTCGGGTCTACAACACAACTTTTAACCCACCCAAAGTTGCAGGCAAGGATGATGTCACGGGAGAAGCATTATCAAAAAGAGAAGACGATAACGAGGAAACTTGGAGAGAGCGGCTTAAGAAATTTGAAGAGACGAGCGAGCCTTTACTGGAACATTATGCCCAAAAAGGCGTCCTATGGGAAGTCAAAGGAAATTCGAGTGACGAGATTAGTCCTCAACTGTTCCGGGAGTTTGAGAGTAGGTTTGTTGCGGGTAACTAAGCTGAAGGAAAGTCTTAATGACGGGAATGGGCGTTTAATTCATGAGGACCTGAGGGAAACCCGCTGGAAAGGCAGCGAATGTATTCTTACTTTTATTCGTTGGAAAGGTGAACCAAGACAAGAAGTCATTCAGTTACAAAGATCCATAGACAGAAATTTGGACTAGAGTAATACTACATCATTATTAATCAAACCTGCTGGAAAATGCCTTGTATGGGCTAAAATTGGAAGGTATAACGTAAAGCTAGACTCTCCAGTTAGGAGAATTGAAATGGAAGACTATATAGTGAAAGGAGACAAGAGATCCTCTTATACGGCTATTGAGCAAACCTGTATATTTTGACTAGGTAGACCCGAGGCAGGTGCGGAAGTGTTGAATTAGAAGTGCTCTACCAATTGATCAATAAGGCATGTTCGCCATAGATGAACCTCGAATCAAGGCAAACCGAGGAAAGAAAGAGAAGCAGAGATGTAGTAGCATCAAATGAAATGTATTTTGTATTTGACCAGCCGTGGGACATTTATTATCTGATCATTCCATACACCTCGCTTTCCCTATTCGCGCTTAACTGGTTACAACAGAATTGCCTATCTTACAATCAAACCCTCCTATTATTCTAGCACGTGAACAGCTCCATCTTACAAACCTCTAGCACCACTCCTCCTCACTTCGTCCACTTCTCGGTACTCTTCCTCGCTATCCCTCCCATTTTCCCTCCAACGTCCCTCTCCGCCATCCCTGACAAAATCTAACCATCGCTTCATACCACCACGCATTTTCTTGACATGCACGCCCTCTCTCTCTGCCTCGTACCATAACCTGGGCACCAGTAGACGGTAGGGCATCGTGATACCCGCCGGATCTTTGGGATTAACTTCAACATTAAGGCATATATCAAGTCCACCTTCCAGATTCACTTCATGGCCACCACGCTTCAGTTGTTTTACGGAGAGGCCGGTGGGAGTGCGATGGAATTCACGGCGACCTGGATTTGGTGATGCACCCGCGACAGAAGTTGTTGCTGGATCGACTGGATCCTTGCTACTATGGCCCATTGGACGTGGCATCGTGGGGAAGTAGTTTTCCTCATCCGCTGCACCGCCGCCACGAAGACCAGAGCGCGGTGGTTCTTGATCGTGGTAGGCCTCGTCGTCACTCTCGGTGCCGTAGCCATTAATTCCACCATCATCTCGTCTTCGTCTGCTGTTGCGGCGGAACAAATTTGAGGGTGTGAAGTCTTTGCGTGTCAAAGATAATGTCCTGGTAATAACACCAGGTCGTTGGGAGTCTGTGGATCCTCGACGAGAACGCTCTGATATGGACGGTCGGCGAGAAAAGAATGAAGTATTTGAGACTGGCGGCCGTTCGTCGGCGGCTGCATCTGGCCGGTAACTTGGTCCTCGAGAGGTAGACAAGCGGCGCAGAAGACCACGTTTTGGCGGGGGACTGGGACTTTCATCGTAGAAAGACTCCTCGGGTGTAGGTGGAGGCGTCAAGTCCGGATTGTATTCTCGGATTGAGCACCAATTTCTACGGTTGAGTAATCGTTTGTTATTTCTGGGCTTTCCTCCAACATCATGAGTGAAGATGGGTATCATATTCTCATCCGTAACATCATCAAGGTGATGGACTTTGTTTCGCTTGTTGAGGAGATCGGCAAGCGTATCTGGAGGGGGCGTATTGACGATAGCCGAAGAAATGATGTTCGGCATATAGCGATGATCGCGATCTTTCGGGATGGCAAGCTTAGGATTAGAATAAAATTGACCCATAGCCGCAAGGTGTACATCACCGCTATCTCTGTTAGCTTGGTGTTAATAGAAAAGAATTGGTGATATGTCTTACCCCAGTATCGTAATGCGAACCGATTTTTCTGCAGCCAGGTCTTGAAGCTCCTCGATCAAGAAATGCCGCTCATCTTTGTGATGTTTTGCTGTCCAATGGTCATCCAAATCATCCAGAATCTCCACACCCCCATCTAAGTGATTCAAAAGTTTCTTTCCAAAAAGTCCAGCTCTGCTCATCGCCTTTACAGGCTCCATGAGTCTAGATGTTAGTCTGAGTTATGTTAGCTAGCTTCTCCTTATACTAGCAACTGCATAAGACACTTACATATTCTCTAGCCATACCATTCTGGGGTAGGCGATTGGAACTCCTAGGAGGACAATGAGGTGTTTCGTTTCCCCAGTCTTGATTTCACTAACGAGACGGGCAAATATCTTGTCATATGTTTCCGGGCTGATAACCTCATCGTAACGTCGCTCTGTGCGGCAGTCCAAGCCAAGGAAAGCCACGCTTCGACCCAAAAACGTGAAGATGCTTCGACTCAGTTCGGGGATGTACGGGCCAGGTTCGGCCCCTAAAAGCCAACTTGGTTCGGTCTCCTCTCCTTCATCGATGCTAGTTTGGTGTTGGAAAAGCATGTAGTACTTAAAAGCAACGGCTCCGAGTCCAGACATAACAGGCGACCGCATGTAGCGATCAGAATACGATCCAAATCCATCTATGATGTCGTGGTCATCAAACACGTTAATCATAGGAATTTGAGAAACTGCAACACCGAAGAGGCCTTGAGAAAACCACATAGAGTACCGATTCAAGTAAAAATTCTCGAGCTCAGTCTGAAGTTCAATTGTAAAAGGGTGATGTTCCTTCTGGTGTTGATGCTTTAGAGGAATTTGCGTCCATTTCTTGAAAATCTCAGTTTCATGTTGTACACAGTCGTTGTAGATCTGATCACCCCCGCCGAGCATAACGTGGAATGGCTGTGTCTGGTGCGTATTCAAGACATCCCTCCACATAGGGTCTGGACCGCTAAATAGGTTAGGATCCACACCATAGCTAAATCCATTGCAGCTATGAAACATGATGTTCATGGCTTGGTCTCGTGCAGGAACCCAGAATCCAGTAGCTGGGCCACGGTTGATGCGATAAGCAATTCGTTGTTGCTTCTCCCGCAATTCAACCTCCAAATTGAACTTCCAAAAAGTAACTCCATGTTCGGCGTGAAGTCTGAATCCTCTAATCTCTCTGTACTTTCCTACCTTTTCTCCCGAGTAGTGCGATTGTGAGTGGAAATAGGCGTTCTTGGTGCCTACACCATCTAGTGGACTAGGCTTGCTTTCGAACAGCCCATCATCAGACTCGACGTTAGATATATCACGACCCTCTAATAGGTCCTCTACAGGTCGGATGTAAAGAGTTCTGCCATCTCGCCCAACTCTAGAATTTGAGGTCAGCCTTGCAAAATGAAAGTTTGAAGAGGTAAATTCTTGTAAACCTATGGAAAAAGGTACATACTTCGGCAGCCCAGCAAGTGGGTCTATATACTCTGGGGCGAGTTCGCCCGTTTTGCCATCCACTTGTGCTGGTGGTGGTGGCAAAAGATCTATTGGTTGTACAAACAATCGTAATGTTGGGGCTAGTTCGTAAGAGGATCCGTTGTCCTGTGTAACAATCATGACACTTCCCCTCCAAATCTCTCTCGAAGGCCTCGGAGTATCTTTTGGGATCCGACCCTGTTTCTTTTCTTGTCGCAAACCACAATAGCGCAACATTGGGCCGCTCTTGAGAAACAGCTTTGGTTTGAATCTGGTAGGACCTATATGCACTAATATCAGCAAGTGTTATTTCCAAAGCTTTTGATCTTCCGAATAAAAGAAGGGAGTACAAGTGGATTGCGAAACAGCAGAGCTGTGTATTTTTGCCATCATCTTTGCGCTGCCCAGGGAGAGTGGTTTAAATTCCAAGTACTATTGAAACCTCCATAATAAATTCTCCTCCTGAATATGAATATACTTCTCACGCGCATGTAATTGTGCAGGAAATACATTGACATACCGTTACTGTCATCGTATTCGCCATCGTAAGCTTCTGCATTTCGTTGTTTGCTCGCGGTGCTCCGCCTTCGTCTAGTTGTATTGCCTGCCTCCCACCAGGTTTTATCCTTCTCTGCTTCGGTCTTCTCAGCCACATCTAAATCAAGCATTGTCCCATCTAGTAGAACAACTCCGCCCTTTTTCCATTCATTAAGCCTTTTAGAAGGGACGTACACTCCCTGCCCAGCAACATCGTCGTCTCCATGATGCAGCAGACTCGAGAAGCGATGATGATCACGGCCATTGTGTTGGCCAGCTGATGCATAGCTATCTCCATCTCTTGTCTTAGGAGCAATTGCATACTTAACCGCGTTGTCTACCGCAACTTCCTTTTGCGCTCCCGTTCCATGATTCCTGTGACTATTTGCCCGTCCCATCGTGTTTGATTTGGAACTCTCTCCACGCACATGGCCAGTCGTGGGTGATCTCTGAGCTTGAGAGACTAGGTTTTCTCCCGTCAGCTGCTCAATTTTACGCATATTGCCATGTTGTACTGGCTTAGTATAGAGTTCAGAATCAGAGTCGGACTCTGATTCAAAATTAGTAACTGGATATGGAGTTGCCTTAGTTGTAGCTGGAAGTGGTGGAAGGTCTTTATCCATGGGGGAGATTGGCTTGATAACACGGACAACTTTCTCTGCATCGACACGACGGTTGAACCACGGGTCTCCTGGGGGATCCTTTTTCAGCTTGTTACTAGGACTTCGACCAAGTCCAGCTACCGCAGCTCCAGCGACTGCAGCAGCAGCTGGTCCACGGAGACTTTGACCACGCTTGGGAACAGAGTTGTTTGTTGTCTCTGGAGCATTCTTTTCAGGTGTTACCTGATGGTCTTTAGGTCTACCATTCTTTACGCCAACCATATTATCTGGGCTCGGAATTCTCTTCCTCGCTCCAGAGCTTCCTCGAGCTACCTTTGGACTCAATGATGCTGGGTTTGTAGTCTCAGGCGAAGACACTACATCTTGTTGCAGATTATCCGGACCTTTTGCAATGGGCCGGTTTCTGAATCGGACAGAATTCTGATTAAGGCGGTCACCTTCCCGTCCAGGTCTTCCTTCTTTAGCCATCTGTTCTGCCTCTTCGACTCGAGCCCTCTTTTCCTCCTTTGTAATGCTGTCAAGCGTCAGCTCCAGTCTCTGCAATGGAGACCTGTCCGGTGCCCACCCTCTCCGCCGCTTTGCCTCTGCCTCTGATATCGAACCCTTCCTAAGCTGTGACGTCTCGGTCCTTTCCTGCCTCTCGCGAACATATTCATCATTCCTATCCACCGCTTTTCCTGCACTATCCCTCCGCCCAGCGGACCGACTGTCTTTGTAATAGGGTTCTTCCGGGAAAGCTCTGCTAGTAATGTTTGAGTCATCTACTCTCCGAGTTGATCTTGATCGATCAGGGCCTGCATAGGTAGAACTGCCGCCAAGGTGTGGTCTAGAAGATATTAGGACAGGAACGATATTCACATCTCTTGAGAATCAGAGGGATGCCGTATATAACGTACTGTTTGTAACTAATGGGAGGCGCTCTGGGCACCTCTGGCGCAGCAGGAGGTGGGTTGTCATCGTAAGTCTCGTTATCTCTATGCCGTTCTTCCCTTTGTCTGCGCTTCTCCGAGTAATCCTTGTTATATGTCGTACCACCGCCGGACTTTTGGAAAGATGATGGTCGAGGAGCTAACCCGTCACCTTGGAAGGTGGAGGCTGTCGGGCTCGCAAATGGGCTTAATGTATCATCCGTTTGTATAGAGAACCTTTCTGGCTTGGAAGTTGACGAGCCCGAGATCCGTGTTCCCTTTATGTTTCTATCGACTGGCGGCTCAATCTGCAAATCACGGTCTGCATTCCGTCTTAAGGAGTTCCCGCGATGAACCTTGGGCGGGGGAAGTTCGCCCCAGTAGGCCATACTTGCGACTGTCGCTCGGGTGACTGGAAGCAATTTAAGTATCCGGGAAAGGAATGTAAAGATAATTCAATTGTGCTCGAATAATTTTCACCAGTTCGATTAGCAGAATATCCGAGTCGCAGATTTGTTTGAACTATATCAACGCATATAGGGAGAGAAATTGTTAAGTTAATTCACAAATAAGCTGTCGAAGGGAGCTTGTACCGAATATGCGCCAGCTAACTTAAACCCAACACATGGGAGAATGGACGCAAGAATGTTCCAATAAAGATGAATCTAAGACAAGCTCCTTGATTGGAAGCAAGTGCGCCGTACATGAGTCTCCCAATGAACAACTTGTCGAGTGTCGGAGAGGCTGTGAAGAGCGTTGTAGCGTAGATGTGTTTTCTTTTTGAAGAGGCTGGGAAACCGGGATAGCAACAACAGCAGCATCATCATGACCAGGGGCTTTTGTCGCTTCTAATAAGTCTTCTCTCTCACGGATCAACTCCACCAATTCTTGAGCGCTGCCAACCCTGGCTTGCAGGGCAGCAGCCTGCCAATACTGTACTGTAGGTAGCTAGTAGCATGCTGTAGATGATCAAGGTAGTGCGGAAGACGGGGTCAGGGTTACTGTAGGGGGGACAGTACATATGTCGGGTGTATCGCGACCAAGCGACGTTCAATCTGGAAGCAGCCTTTGACCAAGACCCAAAATATGATGTTGAAGTCACAAAGTAAGAAGCTACCGAATTCTACCCTTCTACCTAACTAACCCCAACAACCTTTTCTGCTCTCTCCGGCTGTTCGAAAGTCTAATGCTCGATATCCGGACCCGCTATAGCGTCGGGTCGGCTAGCAAGTGCGAGTTTCGACTCGAGAAGCCGCTATGCCTATTGCAGCTAGTGCATCCTCCAGAGCCGAGCCTTGCTCGATTTAGAAGCGGCTCTGGCGCAGTACTGTTGTATGTGGTGGTTGAAACGGCGATTCAGCCACATAAGCTTCGATGGAGTAAAGAACACAACTTCCCTTTGCGCATTATCCATATTCTATTACACCCCAACAATCACAACAGTATAGCTAACTTTTGCACTTAACACTCACTTATTTGCTATTGTTAGATCGCAATAGCCCAACTACCGGTGAACTTGCCTCCCTGCCGCTAGTTGAGTGCTATGCAGCCATAACTTTAAATAACGACACGTACATCTACCTTTTTCTTCTACTCCCACTCGCCATATACCCGCAGCTGGCTGTCCAAACTGCTCGCTCCTTTAGAGACCATACATCACGTCAATGTGCTAGGCCTAAACTCACGTAGAGCACAGCTTCCACCATCGCAACCGTGTCGTTGACTCTCTGAGCATCTGCTTACACTACCACTATGAGATTACATTCTCTCCTCGGCCTCGTCGGCCTGGCATCTTTCGCAGCTGCATCTGGCATACACGCTCGAGACTACGAAACACGAGACTACTATGTCCTCCATCTCGAGCCTCATACTCCTGCCTCAGAGGTAGCCCTCAAACTTGGGCTGACCCATGACGGTCAGCTTGGAGAGCTGATTGACCATCATATATTCTCATCTCACAAGCAGGAAGAGGATGTGGTGGATATAGAACTAAAGACGCGGAGGCGGAGAAGGCGGTCGTTTGGTGGTTCTGACATCCTCGATGGTGTCAAGTTTGCCCAAAAACAAAAAGTGAAGGCTCGAATGGAGAAAAGAGGCCCAATACCACCTAGACCTGAGGGGCTTGCTGTCCCATTGGCAGTGCGGGATGATGCTCCTGTGGCAGCTGCGGTGGAGCGACAAACTACAGTGGCACGCACGCTTGAGATTACGGATCCAATATTTAATGAGCAGTGGCATCTGATGAACACCGTTCAGGTCGGCCATGATGTCAATGTAGCAGATGTCTGGTTGCAAGGCATCACAGGCTTCAATGCTACTGTCGCCATTGTAGATGATGGGTTGGACATGTACAGCGACGACCTAAAAGACAATTATTTTGCAGAAGGATCTTACGACTTCAACGATAACACTCTGGAGCCAAAGCCTCGACTGTCCGATGATCACCACGGTACGAGATGTGCAGGGGAGGTTTCAGCTGTCAAAAATAATGTATGCGGTGTTGGAGTTGCTTATAATTCGAAAATTGCAGGTATTCGCATCCTGTCCAAACTCATTTCAGATGCCGATGAAGCCGTTGCGATGAATTACGCATTCCAAAGCAACCAGATATATTCTTGTTCTTGGGGACCCCCGGACGATGGAAGATCTATGGACGCCCCAGGAATATTAATCAAGAAAGCAATGCTTAATGCTGTTCAAAACGGACGTGACAAAAAGGGAAATATTTACGTGTTCGCATCAGGAAATGGCGCAGCAAATGAGGACAACTGCAATTTTGATGGCTACACTAACAGTATCTACAGTATTACTGTTGGGGCTGTTGATAGAAAGGGACAGCATCCTTATTATTCCGAGAAGTGTTCTGCCCAATTGGTTGTGACCTACAGTAGTGGAAGCGGTGATGCTATTGTAAGTAAAACTCCTACCACTAGTAACATGATACTTGTGATTGTACTCAGCTGATGATTCCAGCACACCACCGACGTTGGAACAAATGAATGCTATTCGGGGCATGGAGGTACTTCTGCCGCAGCGCCATTAGCCGCTGGAATTTTCGCACTTGTTTTGCAAATTCGACCAGATCTTACGTGGCGGGATATGCAATACTTGGTGATGCAAACTGCACTGCCATTTGACTTGGATGGTGGAGAATGGCAAACTACTTCGATTGGGAAGAAGTTCAGTCACACTTTTGGATATGGAAAAATTGACACCAATGCAACCATTGAAGTTGCGAAGACTTTTAAGAATGTCAAACCGCAGGCATACTTCTTCTCACCTTGGATTCACGTTAATCAAGACATTCCACAGGGGAATGAAGGACTAGCTGTATCTTTCGAAGTGACCCAGGATATGCTGAACAATGCCAATTTTGAGCGCGTTGAGCACGTCACAGTTACGATGAATGTGAAGCATGGCCAGAGAGGTGATCTTAGTGTTGAGCTTATTAGTCCCGACAAGATAGTCAGTCATTTGGCTGCAACCCGTCGTCTGGACACTAGCGCCGAGGGTTATAACGACTGGACTTTTATGTCGGTCGTTCACTGGTAAGATCCTAAATGTATGCCCTTTGCTTATGACACTAATCTTTGCGTTATAGGGGCGAAAAAGGTCTTGGTACCTGGACTGTTGTTCTTAAAGACACTGTGGTTAATGACTTCAATGGTACTTTCGTCGACTTTCATTTGAAGCTGTGGGGTGAATCGATCGACGCTTCCAAAGCCGTCCTTCTTCCCATGCCCAACGAACACGACGACGATAACCATGCTGAGATTATCTCTACTACAACCATCGCTGGTATCACGCAAGCAGTCACCCCTCTCCCTACTGCCTCAGTTTTACCTGGCAATCCAACAGACCACCCAGACCGCCCTATAAATGTCAAGCCCTCAAACACAGCTTCTCCCGAGATATCGTCAACAGCGACCTCAGCCCCAGTAGCTACTGCTACCAGCCACTCCTCTTGGCTCCCCTCTTTCTTCCCAACGTTTGGGGTTTCATCTAAAACCTTAATATGGATTTATGGCGCTGGAGGTTTGATTCTAGCCTTCTGTGGAGGCCTAGGAGTCTACCTGTACATCGCGCGCCGCAAGCGTCTTCGTAACAATCCTCGTGATGAGTGGGAATTCGATATCATCGAGGACGAAGAGGCTGACGGACTCACTAGCAACGCACGAGGGGTTGGTGCAGGTAAAAAGGGTGGTAAGAGACGTGCAGGTGAATTGTATGATGCTTTTGCTGCAGGAAGTGACGAAGAGAGCGAGGGCGAGTATGCAGATGAGGGGGGGGATGAAAGGGAGAAGAAACTTTACGACGATGACAGTGATGGCGAGGGCCATCATGTCATAGGCGAAGAGAGTGATGCAGAGGAAGACAACGAGAAAAGTGCTGGAAGAAGCCTCGTTAAGTGATCCAGGTTTGGCTGCATATTTCCTGGGCATCCTATAATCGTTCGGCGTTCATAGGAGTATTACATATTGATGGAATAAATGACCATTTACGTGTTACAACCTTTTTTGTGCATCTTCAAGTGAAATATTATCGATTTTACACAACAGCTTCAACTGCTGGGCATGATTTTGTAGCACCTTGCCATATCGACAAACCTTCCCCCGCACTATCAGGCCGGCCAGATTATATGTGGTCTCTGCTAACCCGAAGCTTTTCCACGCATTTGACTGAGCCATCAGGGTGAACAGGGTAGGATTGGTGAGCAACTGAGCGTCTCTGGCCAAAAAAAGATTGTTCGATCTTTCAGTAGCAGCTGTTATCCTATAAGTTCCAATGTTTTCCTTTTTATACATATTAATCTCAAATACCACTCCATAGCCAAAGCATGGACGGTCAATGCTGCCCACCCACTAACCCCAAACACCATGTTCAGCATTGCGGTCTTCTCCTCGGGATAAAACATACTCAGGCTCGCATCCACCATTACCTTCGTCCGCTCGCTGTTTTCCAAGCGACATGTCGGATAGCGGTCATACAGCGACGCGGCCGACGTCTCGTTCTTCACCGACCTGTACATGAAAACCAGCTGTGCGCACGTCGTCACGCTCGTGTAAGTGTCGGGAGTAAGTTCCTGGACGAAGATGACAATGATAACCATCAAGATGCGCATGGAGAGGATCGTGCACGCGAACGACCACGTGCGGAGTGCCCAGATGCGGTGCCTGGCCATGTCTCCTCTACGGATGGCACGGTAGGATTTCAACATGGAGAAGGTGGAGAGCGCGGCGACGAAGACGACCCAGATGCGAGTTTCGATGGTGCCGCCAAAAGCAAAGGGACTCATGCGAAGAGCGGCTGATGAGAAATATCTTAGTATTTGTTAGAGAAAGAGCGAGGGTAGACGACTTACTGATGTTTCCAATTAGCAGCATGATGAAGAGCGATCGCCCTGCTATTCTATGTAGAGATGGTGCTTTTCGTCGAACTATAGGGAGGAATTGCAATGGTAGCAAGATCCCCGCGGCTTTGTAAGATGTTAGCTATATCACATCTATTTTCTCAAGCTGTATATCCATTCGACGTTTTTCAGGATTGCTGGGGGGACAAGATAGAGAAAGACCTACGCAGAACACTCCACAAATGAAGACGCATCATGACAGCTAGAGGACCATCATGGAACCAGTATAGTGGTCCAGGAGGATTGGGTTTGATGCTATGGCCCTCCGGGAGTGAGGATAGTAAATTGAAAAGGCAGAAAAAGGCAAATGTGCCAGTAGTAGCGAGGAAAAGAAAGAACGTCTTATATTTACTGAAGCCTGTATACTTGAAGAGAGACTTTTTGGGGAAATTATGGGCTTCCACATTGGTCTTTGAGGTTGGTTCGCCAGAAGAAGAGGAGGACAGACGCTGGGTAGCCATGCTATCCTTGGAACGTGTGGTGATGTTCAAGTTGTAGGTCTTCAACTCGTACAAATAAGCTATATAGCATCAGTGAATTGATCGCATCATCAACAAGATCACAGAGAAATTCCAGACTGGGCTGCATTGCAACATTCAAATATCAAGGGAATATTATATGCAACTGGTCTGATAAACGAGGAAGCCTTTCCACTAACTCACAATTCTTGAGGTATTATATCTATGTTCAATTGCACAAGCTGAACATTAGGGCCTGAATATCAACGTAAAATTGTCTGATTCCTTATCAATAGGCTCTTTGAAGAAATTTAACACCTGTTCTAAAGCTACTGGGTAGTCCACGCGCAAAGAACAAATCAGCGCATGCGATTAGAAAAGAGCTTCTCCCACTCTTACAGAGATCCCCTGCTCGCCAAAATTAAGTTTGCCAGCGACTTGTTCCACTTTGAGGGCCTACAGGGTAAGCAATGTTCTCCTCAACAGGTGAAATTGATCACGCTTAAAAAGGGTTGAGCCCAGTGAGATCCACTTTCTTAGCGAGCGTTTCAGGGGCTGCATCTGGGAGTGCAATTGGTGTAGGATTCCCCGAATCGGAGCTTAAAGACTTTTAGAATATCTTTTGCTACAAGTTAAATAAATCAAAAGTACCATGGTAAGCCTGTGTAAGGTTTGTGTCTCATGGTATGCGTCAAGAACTCAGGAGACAGTAGAGCAGGATTTGAACTCAGTTAAAGCGAATATATACACGAAAAACTTGGTCATTACAACACACTCTGCCAGCAGTTCACTCTCTAATTTCCATCCTTGATATAAAGACGACCGTTCTGGCTTTCCACCCAACTTTTCGCCGTCTTCCACCGCGTGCCTCCGCCATCAGCTTCCCCACTCCCTCTCCATGCCAGCGTAAATGGATCGCTCCATCTTCCTGCTGGCTGGTGTCCGGGTTGAGGTGGCTTCAGCAGTCCAAATGTGGTCCTGTTTTCTCTTGCTTTCATTGCATCGGTTGCAGCATCGTCGGAGTCAGTGGGACCAGCATAGAAACCTGATGTAGATTCAGTTTCACTCTTACTACTGCTCTCAGGCGGTTCGATGTTCACGACTCCGCCATATAGCGCCGGTGTGAAGATTCTTGTCGATTGGATACTTTTGTTGACCTTATGAGAGCTGTTACTGGGACGTATCATGATTTCTCGAGCCCTCCCGCTATGTGCACGTTGAGGTATTGCCGGCATTGCTGGCATTGCCTTCTCTGACATAGCTATTGTCTGTATACTACCGTCTGGGAGGAAAATATTTCTCCTTTGCATCGGAGCTGATGTAGGGAATGAAAAAGAAGCAGTCGATGGAGGAAATATATCCCCTGTATCTATAGTTGTTGCCGTTATGCTTGGTGGTGGTGGTTCTGCGTGCGAGAACCTGGAATCGTTTTCTAGAGTGTCATTGGCAGGGTGGGAGCTGAGCGGCTGAAATATCGAAGACCGGAACATCTGTAAACGTGGTGGTGGCGGCGGGGGGATGATATGTGGTGATATAAGCCCTTTTTGGGGAGCATCATGAGAATACGACATTTCTTGCTGGAACGATGGAAAGCGGAGCAACGGTGATGATGGCGGGAAGCTATGAGTAGACAGAGCATTCGCTTCACATTGACGGAACCTACGCCGCGTGACGAAAATAAGTGCAAGTACTATAGCGAGTGCGAAGACTGTAGAACGTGAGTAAGTTGTCGTTCATGTGGAGGAAGCGAGCTAGGCTTACCTATTAGACCGGTGATGATACCAACCAGTGCCGATGGGGTGACAGAAATAGTCTTCGAGTCAATCCCTTGCGATGCTGATGATTTAGAAGCGGGCCCTGCACTTGTAGTGTAGGTTTTGTTATATATATCGACCAAACTTCTTGTCGGTTCCGATGTTTTGATGGCAGTTGAAGATGATCGCGACACAGTAGAATTTACGGGAATTATGACTGATGACGAAGTTGTTTCGGTGAGTTTTGCTGAAGTTGATGAGCTCGAAGACTTAGGTGTGACAATAGTTGGTAGCAAAGTCGTAGGTGTCAATAGCGAAGGTATACTTGTCGTCGACTGGTCAAAGCTAGAAGATGACTGAACCAAGCTAGAAGATGACTGAACCGAGCTAGAAGATGATTGAACTAAACTAGTAGATATTGGGGTGTTGGTGGTAGTTCGAACTGGAACCTCGACCACACTTGTCTAAATAAATGTTCAGAAAACTGGATGAATATGCGATATGCACAGGTCCTTACCGAGGAAAGGATTATCTCAGTGGATGATGTCGGTAATAATACAGGCGACGAAACAGCTTCAGTAGGCGCTGTAGATGTTGTCTTGTCATCCTTCGGTGCAGCTGGTGGTGGATCTGGGTTTCCAGATCCAGTTCCTTTGCCAGGCCCAGATCCTTTCTTTCCTGGACCAGAGCGATCTTCTCCAACCTGTCGCTTTAAGCGTTGTCTTTTCTGCACTTGTTTGATAGGATCCTGTCCCACGGAGCCACCCCACATGATGGAAGCATTGTCTTTTGCCCCATTTGAACGTGCTTTGGAACTTATCATTCTGTCATGAGCAAACAGTACGAGAGCCAGCCCTCAATAACGGCCGAGAGCCTGCTCGAAGAAGTGAAAATAAGGCACTTAGTTGGTCCTGGACACAGAGCACAGGAAGGGAGAGAATGGCGAGCATATGACTTGTTTATGAAGATCGCGCCGCTCACTCCATCGTAACGCTCGGTAACTCAGCTTGGCGAAACGCTCCTACCTGACACACTCAGCGTATTAAGGTCATCTTAAACTTCTAACCATGTTTGTGTTGGCTGCTACATGCTATAACATCACAGTATTGTCTGCCGTTCTACATTTCAAAGAAAGGTTCTCCACCAAATCAGTATTGCCATACCAGATCACAGCATTCAGCAGTGGAGAAATTCCCGTATCTGTCAACTTTAAAGACTCTCTACTCGGACATTATGTGCTAGGCTCCTCCGTTCAGTTAACGCATCTTGAGGTATAAAAGATTTGGAACAGAAGATGCTAGCCTGGATTAAGCTTAGCAGTGTTGATCATGAAGGATAATTGAGGAGGAGACCAGCCTGTGACTGGTAGAGGCGATGAGAATGTGAACACCGTGTAAACAGAGAACGAATGATAATGGGAACATCACTTCCATGCAAGTCAATAATAATCGTAACCTATTAAATATCATGGATGGTGTTTGGGATTACCGAGATGTGTTTCTAATGTTCGCTTAATTTGCTAGGAAGGTCGAGATCTTGAATCTTCAACACGGGCGTCTAAGCGCACCCAATGGTTGATGGATTCTGTCACCATAAACGTCACAAAGGAAGCTTGTTTGGGCAGCGGAATATAATCTAATTCGTGAAGAACATCCGGGTATTCGGAACAAAAGCAAAACCATCCGTCCTAGCGGGAAGGATTGTACTGTACAAAGTGACGGGTATGGACCGTGCCCACCGACATACCTTCCCCGGATGTAATTTTGACAGATTCTAACGCTAACAAGAGAGATAAGTACGATATCCCCAGAGAAAGGCCTTTCGGTAGTGGGCAATGACGTTCGGCGAGGTTCTCAAACAGTTAATATGTCCGAGTGTAGCCCATGCACGACTCCCCTAGCCGAAAATGAGGCAGAAAAAGTTCTGCTGCATATTTGTCATAGGCGATCAACCGCTAGGAGATTTGTTTGGAATGGAGGTATCAGGCTCCGCGGCTACTCTTAGGAGGGAAGAGAAGCTATTAGGTTGATTTGCAGCTCGCTTGGGAAATAGAATTGCTTGAATGGTGCGACCAGCCTGGGGTTATGAGGCATTTAGGATAACTACACACATCTTTGGATTGGCGAACTTACTTGGTAAGACAAAACGACGAAGTCTGTTGTTGCCGAGATCAAGGCGGTTATTTTCACACGTGGTACTACAGGACCACTTCTCTTTCGTTGTCACGCAATTTTTGTATACAGACGAGATCACCGAGTCGACTTCTTCTTGCTAAGAAGCAAGACCATTTATCCAAGCACAAAGACAAATTTTCCTTTCTTAGAAAGAGTAGCGAGCGGAGAGCGCTTCCGTGTGCAAAATATATCGTCCTATGACCGGAACGTTGAGTTCCTGGAAGCCGGATTGCATGATTGTTATAGCAGTATTGTCAATTAAGATATCTATAAGTGCTCCACATATCGAATATTCCAGCTTAATGCATATGTTATGGCTAGGCCCAAGGTTAACATGTCGTCAGTGTCCCCAGACTCATGGATGTGATGCATTTGGCACTAGTATAACAAGTGCAGATGTCAATTACGGTGGATTTGATGATGGTATGACAAGCGTTCCGTCTACTCGGCTTCAAGATTCAAGTCTAACCGTTTGAAGTGCGTTCAATATATACCTCGGCGTATATGTGTGTGTTTCAAGAAATACCCTTGTTCTCTACCATGAACAGGAGACCAGAAACCATTGCTGTTTTGTGATACTTAGGAACGCAGAATTCCCTCGACCATATCAGCTGGTAGTCCCACATCATTATAGTATGGACAATAGATGAATCTTTTCGCAATAATACTGGATGGTACCGACTGAATTGGGTCTGTCTGGGTTATCTCGGTCTACCAGCTATACATACTACAGACCAGCCCTTCTTTTGCCCGCGTACCTAATTGTTATAAACGTTAAGTGTTTAAAACTGCACAAAATCAGTTTGGGAGCATACGAGGTCAAAGAGTAGAGTGCCAGTACTAGGCTCGGAGCAAACATTAACTGATGCTACCTGTCTGCCAAGTATAATGAACTCCACCAGTTTGAAAAGGTTGGGATTCGTTATCGCCGCTATCTTCCCCTCCGGTCTAAGCCGGTGGTTTCCATTCGCCAATGGCGAGTCATTGGTGTCTTATCGCGGTGCACGTGACCTAGTGCCTTATTCAGCCTTGCAACCGCAGTGCAATTAAGGTTTGCGTGCAGATAGAGGGGTCAGGGTCAGGTTAGGTAAGGTCAAGGGGGACGAGGGGTTGTTTTCCTCTTGCATAACCTTTTTTTTTCTTGCATATTGTCGCCATTGACACCGCTATTTACATCGACAATTGATAGAAATCACATCTCTCACTACTTCACCACTTCTCCAATTGTTCAAGATGACGAAAGGCAGTGTTTGTCTAGCCTACTCTGGTCAGCCAATGTTCCTCAGTCGCTATCTAAACGTGCAATCCTGACTAACAACTCGCAGGTGGCCTCGATACCAGCACCATTCTGCGCTGGCTTCTGGACGAGGGCTATGAAGTCGTCTGCTTCCTTGCCGATGTAGGCCAAATCGAAGACTTCGATGAGGTTCGGGCCAAGGCCTTGAAGATTGGTGCTTCGAAAATGATAATCTTGGACTTGCGCCGAGAGTTTGTTGAGCAGCTGTGTTTCCGTGCAGTCCAGTGCAATGCTCAGTACGAAGGAAGATAGTACGTACCACCCAACACTTACACGAATATGCCCGCTGACACTCATTCAGTTTACTTGGTGCGTGGATACGAACACATAAATACTGTTGAAGGAGCGCATACTCACTGCTTGCTTCTTATATAGGTACTAGCTTGGCTCGCCCAGTCATTGCTCGCGCCCAAATGAGAGTTGCTGAAGAACAAGGCTGTAAGTTCCCATAAATCCTAGGTGGCTGCTTCAGATTCTCGAAGCAGTCACCAAGTTCTGAGGTCCGTTGCTGCACCTGGCTAACTCCACACTATAGGCGACTTCGTGAGTCATGGATGTACAGTAAGTATAACCTTTTCTTCCCCATAACAGCTTACCCTCCCCGATACGACAATATAATACCATGTAACGTAACTAACATCATTTTAGGGAAAAGGAAATGACGGAGTGAGTACCCTTTATCCTTTGTTAGTTCTGCTGATTTGAAACTAAGTCACTACTTAGATTCGCTTTGGTGAGTCGCACTCTTTTTATACCGTGACAAATCTCCGTGACTAACTGCAACCGTACACAGAATTGGCGTTCCTTGCCATCAACCCAAAGATCCAAATCATTGCTCCATGGAGAATCAAGGAATTTTGTGATCGGTTCCAAGGACGCAATGACTTGCTCGACTATGCTGCTGCCACGGGAATTCCAGTGACATCCACCAAAGCCAAGCCATACAGCATGGATGACAATATCGCCCACTGCAGTTACGAAGCTGGTACTCTAGAGGATCCTTCCATCCCTCCCCCAGATGACATGTGGACTCGAACTGTTGATCCTCGATCCGCACCTGACGCTGTTGTTGATATCAGCATTCGCTTCGAGAAGGGATTGCCAGTCAAGCTGTCTGCCGGTGGTAAGACATACACGGACAGTCTTGAGATCTTTATTGCTCTCAACGAGATCGGCAGAAAGGCCGGTATTGGAAGAATTGATATTGTTGAGGTAGGTTACCAAAGTTGTCTTGATGTTTTTTGCAGCACCCTCCTGGCTACCCTTCCTGCAGCCTGTGACTGCTTGCAGGGACTGAGCTAGTAACTACTGGATGAATTGCTAACATAAAACTAAGAATCGTTTCATCGGACTGAAGAGTCGTGGTTGCTACGACTCACCTGCCATGACAATTCTCAGACTTGCACATTTGGATGCTGAATCTTTGGTCATGGACGGCAGAGTCCGATCTCTCCGTGATCAATTTGTTACTTTCAACTGGTCGGAACTCCTATACAACGGCCTCTACTTTTCACCCGAGCGAGAGTTCATTGAAAACTCTCTTGTCTTCAGTCAGAGACGAGTGGTATGTGGTCACTATCTTTACCACCTTCAATGCCAAACACTAACCTATGTATCTCAACTAGAACGCAGAGGTACAACTTCGATGCTACAAGGGCTCCGTCTCTGTCCTTGGCAGAAGTTCCGAGACCGAGAAGCTTTACTCCTCCGAGGAGGCTTCTATGGACTCATTGGTTGATTTCAGCCCTATGGACACAAGTATGTTTCAATCCCATTTCACTAACCTCTCTCCACCTCCCTACGAGTCTGCACTAGTCTCAAATTTGCTCGGAGGTCCTTTGCTAACGGGTGTCTCCAATTCAGCCGGATTCATCAACGTCAATGCTATCCGCCTCAAGAAATATGGAATGCAGAAGGTTGAGGAGGGCCAGAGTCTAAGTACCGTCTGAGTAAGACATTAAAGGCCGCGATAATTTGTGCTCATTGTGCGTGCGAGCTATTGACCGAGGTGATAAGACCTTAGCGTTGGTCGTGATTTGATAAGAATTATAGACGATAAGCTAAGCCAGATATTCCAGAAGTGATCTCATCAATTGTGCATATTACCGCCTCCATGGCATCTCGTTTTTAACACAATATGTGGACCGGACTTTGGTAACCATTTTGGAGTACCGATTCTTCTTCTGTTAGGTCCCTATGAGTAAATTAGCCCTGTACGCATTTCTAATGCTTAACCATTGAATATGCCTGTCCTTTTATAAATTAGCAACGTAATCATTTATTTGATTGGCTGGCATCGTCTTGGTAGTGCCCTGGCTTTCCAAAGTTCATTACTACTTTTGTCACTGTTTGCTTTTCCTGCTTGCCGCTGGCTGTCCCTTGTTAGTCGTGGTGGTTTTGCTAGATCGTCGCTAAATCTAGCTACTGATATTGCTCCCTTTTTGTAAAGCAAAGTATCTCTCCAAAGGAGCAGTCACGTCGTTCTAGTTGATCTTGTTTTGCTGTGTGGTCCGGGAACTTAGCCTATAAACATGCTATTTAGTCCACGACTATGCAACGCATCCTTGGTGCATACAGACTACAGTTCAGAAGACGCAATTGGTGCACATCGATGGGACTTTTGACAATACGACACCAAACCTTTTGAGTTGATCATAATTAATATTGTGGTTTTTATACCGCCAAAAATCTAAATAATTTATCCTTTTCAGTGCCATGGTATGCACTCACAACTACAATAAGACTCCGCTTATCCTTAGAAATGAAACGTACCAGTGGCTTCTCTTTTCTCTACGGTTCATGTGTGCAAAGCATGGAAACCAGCAAGAATGAGACTTCTCGGTCCCGAAGGAACATCAGCTGTTCCCGTCCAATAAAACAGTCCCTATGGTTAGGTGTTAGAACATGTGGCTGTATTGAGTTGAGAAAAGGTTGCAAAAAAAAAACGACATACCCCAAGGCGCTTTTGCTTGCAATAAGCACCTTTCATCCTCACGGTCTCTGGAGTGTCGTAACTCACGAATCCTCCATCGCCGCCTGTTCCATATGCCGCCACCGTTTTCGTATTAACGTTCTCATCAGCACCTTCCCTCGGCAGGTTCTTGTACTCAAAGGTGCCTTCCTCGCCGCCATTTCCTGTGAAAGCATGTCCTGGACCTGGTGCACCCAAAAAGCTTCGTCCAAATACTGGCACACCTAGAAGTATTTTTGACGTGGGAAATCCTCTTCTGATCAGATAGTCAACCGCTGTACTTCCAGAAGGCTCATCTGGAGTGTTTGGGTAGAGCTGGGCGTGATATCCTGATTCACTGCTCCAAGGGCCAGAAAAGTCGTAGGCCATGAGGTTTAGAAAGTCGAGATAGTCTTGCGCTTTAAGCAGGTCAATGTCACGAAGTGCCCATTCACCGGCAGGAAGAGCAGCACTAAGATGGTAATGCTCATCTGGAAGATAGAGACGGACTGCTGCGAGGAGTGAGAGAAAATCTCGACCCTGTTCTGACCCAGTAGGGTGCTCCCAGTCAACTAATTGCGTTAGCTAAGGAAAAATATATCTATACACGTTGTAGTATAAGTGCGTGGGAAATCCGTCGCATCTAGATGGTGCTGTTGTATCAAACAAAATACTACATGTGGTAAATATACAAAATGTACCAACAAAGTCTTGTCGAGACTCTATTGTCTACCAGAATGTTCGATATCAGTGCAGTCCACTCAAGAAACTTACTATCTATTCCATCGAAGCCAGTAGCGTCTACCATTCCTTTGACAGACCGTCCAAAGTTGTCTCTGGTCACAGCAGTAGCCGCCACCGCAGCAAAGTTTTGACTACCTGCTCCTCCACCTATAGATAAGATCAATTTGAGATGGCTGTGTTTGGCCTTGAGACGGAGGAACGATCCTATACATCCCGGCGCCCCATCAACCACCATTTGCGCAGCTGCCCACTCATCTTTCAACTATTGACATATCAACAAGAGACCGTTGAGCTACATGCGTAAGACTGACGAGAACACCACCATCAGGCTCAAGGTGAGCAAAAGCGTAGAATACATGGCTGATGCAACTATAGTTCATTGTGGCGGGTGTATCACCTCGGTATACCCGCCAGCTGGGATAGTAGACCGCATTTTTCCACATTATATTGCTGCTAGGTTGAACCACTTTGGGTTTTGAATCCCAAGGTATAGGTGGGGGAAAAGCTTCGTTGGACGCCATATTGGTTGAAAACAATTGACCTCTGTTTGGTGGTATTTTAGTCCTTTGCAATCTGGCAGTAATGGAAGGAGCTAGGAACATAGATATTCTTCAACACCCGCTATTGCTCTAAATTCAAATTGTCATGTAAAATTTCTTATAGAATATGGCTACTTACTGTGTCAACCGTACCTGATATTTGAATCGAAAGGTTCAATGCGACGGGGGACAAGATAGAGGTAGACTGAAGCACATACGCGGTGCTAGCATTTGTAGAAGGGAGAAGGAAGAGCAAAGTAAGCATAACTGTAGAAATGAATTTTTCTACACTCATGTTGATTCACCAATAGTGTGGGATTTGAAATAGCGTGGCAACAATTGCCCTCGGAATCTAATATTACTAGTGTGGAACGGCTGGATCACCAATAGTGTAAGGTTTGAAATAGCGTGGCAACAACTGCACTCGAAAACCTAATTCTACTATAACATCTAACATCTGGTGTAGAGTATGAATTTTTAATATTGATAGTCACTTGAATCCAATGATAGCCCCCGAGACATTCTATATATCCCTTTCGAAGAGACCCAGATACACAATTGTACATTTCGCCTAAACTTGTATTATTCTCATTATTGTGGCACACCCAAATCGGAAAAATTATTTACCAGATTGTCCACTCTACTCCTGGACGCGACATCCCTCTTTACATTATGTAGCGTCTATATACTCATTGCGATATAATTAGCGGAAGGAAAGCTGGCCAGTGACAGAGTAGTGCACCACTCTACTGCAATTCCCTGCAGCTGCTTGACATCGGGATCGCCGCCACGTTGGCAGATACCACCGACCAAACCCCTGTACGCTTTACCCTTTTACTTTCAAAGGGTTTATCTTACGCACGGATCTTAGAAGGTGTCCATGATTGTCAAATAAACTTGATATAAAAGCCCATCTTTGCACAGATAACATTGCTTCTGAAGTGGATGTCTGAGGAGGATACGAGCCGATGAAGGATGCTAGTACCAGGTATTTGTCTCTGAATAATCATTTTATTCACAATGATTGGTCTTCACGTATGACATACTGACAAAATCGTAGCGCAAGACTAGCTCTATTCTCACCGCCACAATGTATCACATTCGCGACACTAGGCTGCAGCATTAACTGCACAAATGACTATGAGGTATTGAAGTCTAGTACATATCACTTTACTTTGTGCCACATCACCGTGCGTTATGTTGTCCAATTTGCACGCCATGGTGAAGCCCGGTGTCGGGGCAGGTATGCTCAATATTGAAGACTTAATAAAACGCTTTGGTGTCATGTAGTTAACCTTCTTGGAGTCAAAAATAATGGTAGGATCATAAGCTTTATATCTGCATAGGTATGACCCGATGTAGCCAATAGTAGACTACTAACGAGCCTATTGAAGTATCAAAGCATACTGAAGATATGAATCTTAGTCTGACGAACACTTGAAGTCCGGAACTTTAGCGATGTATAAGCATGATCACGTGAACTAGAGACTGGATATGCCAAGGCAAGGCTGAGCTCGTGTGTTCAAAGTCATAAACAACTTGAACTCTTTCTCTTTCTTCTTCCTAATCCTATATATTCAGAAGTAGCATAGCATACGCAATGGCGGACACGCTGATGACAGATCCGGAAGGCCTTCCTCAGGCCTTCCGACCCAGCGAACTGGCGCAACAAATCCTCGACCACCACGCGCCACAATATAAGTTCTCTTTCACACCATTCCTCCTGGCAACCCACCGACATGGCATCTCTCCCTCGCGGCCTGTTTGCAAAGCATTCATACAGGGCCATTGTCCACAAGGCTCGAATTGCCCAGATAAACACCCTTCCACCACCCACGGCTCAACGTTCCAAAATCTAGTATGCAAACATTGGCTACGAGGCTTGTGTAAGAAGGGGGAAGGCTGCGAGTTCTTACACGAGTACAACCTACGTGGGATGCCAGACTGCGCAAGCTGGGTGCGGAATGGTTATTGTGTCAATGGAGATGAGTGTTTATATCTGCACGCCGACCCCGAAACTCGAGTCGCAGCCTGCCCACACTATGTGCGCGGCTTTTGTCCTTTAGGTCCACGGTGCGCCAAGCGACATACACGGCGAACGCTCTGCCCATTTTATCTTTGTGGCTTTTGTCCTGATGGACCGAAATGCAAGGATGTACATCCTCGATATTTATCAGATGAGAAGCTCGGCCGGCCAACTGTGCGGGTGGAGAAGACGGAGGAGGAACGAGAAGAGGAACAGCGACTTCTTCGTGAGAAGATGGAGCAGGAAGAAGAACGTGAGCGTGAGCGATGGCTTCAGCAAGGCGGTGCGGATGGCATGGGTGGAAGGGGTAGGGGAAGGTGGATGGGCAGAGGACAAAGAGGCCAGCAAAGAAGTCAAAGAGGCCGTGGACATTACTGAAATCAATAAATATGCTTCCGACGATCTACAGAAATGGGGCTGTATGATGTCAGTTACCAGAACACCACATACTTAGTAGTCCATCTACAAAGTAGTAAAGCACTCACAAGGCCAAAGACTTACCTCTTTCGGCATATGCTTGCCTATGGGCATGAAGTGGTGGGCCGTAGGTGTGTTTAAAAGAAAGCCAAAGGGAATCCAGGCTGGTGGTGGACCTTAGCCGCTACCTCTGTACGACAAGAATTGAGAATTTCTAGGATCCGGTTATCTAGCCATGCTAGTGTTAATGATATATAATGACACATGAAGATTTTAGATGTTTATACATTGATAGGCTAAAGTGGTGTTCGATATTTTCAATGGGATACAGTAATTGCAGAAGCTCGTCCCTAACCCAGTGCCTATTACCTTACAGGCTGTATCTGAACCATTCATGTAGAGATGTTACCAATCAAAACCAGTACGCCTATCCACCCAGAGCATCCATTTATGCATATTTACTCGCGTTCCGTATAGACATATTCACTGTCCCCAAAAGAACCAGGGCTGGTTGACCGGCTGCCTCTCAAGATTGGGCTTCCCAGGCCTTCACTTGCTGCTTCATCCCCATTGCCGATGAGTCTTCCAAACATCCCGCTAGCATCGTTCACAATCTCCACGCCTCGCTGGCCCATCATCCATCCCACTAGACTTGTTGGTACCCAGTTACCAACAAAGCCATAGAGCTTTGCACCCATGCCAACTCTTATCGTTTGAGCAGTGCCGGAGACCATGGCATCAAACACCGCATTATTTAGTGTACGAAGACTGCTACCTTTGCCAGCATTGCCGAGGCCAGTGCTGAGAGCAACAAAATTCCTACCGTAGTTTTGACGTGTCGTGTCGTCCCATTTCAAAGTCTCTGCTCGCTGAGATTGCTGTGTGTTCTGGTGTTGGCGGGAATGAGTCGATGAAGTGTCAAAGGACCCAAGTTGTAAGTGACAAACTGGGATACCCAGTGGCGAGAGCTCAGAACGTAATACCGCAGCAAAGGATGATAATCCTGAAACCAAAACTGACTCAGGTGCATGGAAGGCAGGGTTGAGGCTTTGTATTATAGATGGGGTGAGAAGAAGAACTGAGGGCTTGGGGGCGGGTTGCTGGGGATGGTGGTGAGGATGCAATGGCGGAGAAGAAGTGAGGAGTGGAAGAAATGTTTGTGTGATCAACATCGGGGTAAGGAGCCGCGTGTTTATGAGGTCGTTGAGCGCCGAGGGATCCAGCTTCGCTATAGGACTTGCTGGATAAGCTAGATTTGGTATAACAATGAGAGATCGCAGAGTGAGGTGATGCGACTTTGCACCGGGAAATGGTGTTTGTGCGCTATGCAGCTTCTCTGTGAAGCGTTCAATAGCTGCGCTAGCACTCTCAGGCTATTATTTAGTTAGTAGGACGTCCTAATATTGGAATATATGATATGCAGATATAATGAATTAAACAGATAGAGGAGAAATAGTGGTAGCTTACATCTAGAATATTAATGGCTAGGGATCTCACATCCGCTCTTGATTCATTCTGTACCGCAGCTTCCTCCTCAGCACTGTTACAAACAATGTATACAATAAACCCTCGGCGTTCAAGATCGAGTGATATAGACCGTACTAATGGCTCAGAAGGCGAACCTGCTATGACAACCACTTCCAATCTTGCGCCATTGCTTGCTTTCTTTGCACGCCTCTTTTTGCGACCGGCAGTCTTTTGCTTTACTACATGGTATGTGAGTCCTCCAATAGATACCACAACTATAGTAGTTAAAAGCTTGTGGTTCGATATCCATGTTTGAACTCGTGCAAGTGTTGATTCGGGAATTGCGGACTGAATGAATGTGCGTGGAGGTGGAGGCGGTGGTCTAGGTTTGGCAGACTCAGGAAGCCAAGGAGAAGAGGACAATGCCTCTCTCAAAGTGTTTGACGCCTTTTGAAGTTGTGAGTCGATGTAATCGGCGACATCACCGGAGTACTTTTTTATGTCATTAGGCACGCTAGATAGTGTGTCAAGAAATGTAGCATCATCAGCGCTCATATTGGACGGTGTATAAGTATCAGTGAGAGTGATGGTGACGCGCCGATGCTGTGTTATGAGAGCTCAGAGTTGTGGTTGGATATATGTTACACTATATCGACATTGCTGGACTGTATAGACTTTGTACAGTGACGGTTGAAGCGGGGGCAATGAGGACCTGCACCTGCGGACCCTCCCGTGCTGTCGAACGAAGGTTCAACCAATAGAATACCGGATAGCCTATTCGCCCCCCACAATAGCTAGAATAGGGTTGCGTGTAGGATCCAGCAGTGCAAATATGACCACGTCTTGTACTTCAGCCTTGTGAAGTTGCCATCTTCTATATTATGAATTGTAAGCAATTATTTTCTCTACAGCAACCGTTCTAGGATCTTCTAGAAAGTTCTCACCTTAGAGGATTTTTGTTCAAGCCTCCTACTCGAGTTTCTTATTTATCTAAATGCTTCATACAGCTGTTATATTGGCTTCGACCACGACCTCATCGCCAGCTCACAGCTAGCCTTGCAGCGATTATTAGCAAAATGGCAGAACATGACCCTTTGATATTCCAATACTCGCATCTCCACCATTTACCTCGTGAAAATGAAGCTATTCATGCTTTAAAGAAAATCGCTTCTTTGGTAAAACCTATCATGCGGGCGCGCAACTGGAAGGTTGCAACATTGGCGGAATTTTATCCAGAGCAGACTAATCTATTAGGTGAGTGTTCGCGACTGGCTGCTTTAGAGATGAGAATTAATGCTGCCAAGGAATAAATGAAAATAGAGGACAAAGAATTTGTCTTCGTCTGCGGTATCCTGGAGACAAAAATCAATTTCTTCCCCTTGAACAAGTAGTTGATACAATGCTCCATGAGCTGAGCCATAACGTTCATGGTCCTCATGATGCAAAGTTCCATGCGTTATGGGACCAACTTCGAACAGAGTATGAGGGACTGCTCGCAAAAGGATACACTGGAGAGGGATTCTTGTCGCAGGGTCATCAGTTGGGTGGCAGACGAATACCACGTGATGAAGCGAGGCGTATTGCTCGGACGGCCGCGGAGAAGAGACGTAATCTTTCAGCAGGATCTGGCCAGAAATTAGGTGGTGCACCTGTAAGAGTTGGTACAGATATTAGGGAAGTCATCGCAGCCGCAGCCGAGAGACGAACCAAAGTTACACAAGGATGTGGCTCTCAGAACAAAAACGGCGAGGAGATCAAGCGCTTAGCTGATCAGGCTACTCAAGACGGCTTCCACACAAAAGCTGAAGAAGATGAGGCGAATGACAGAGCGATTGCTCAAGCTTTGTGGGATATGGTACAAGAAGACGAGATGGAAGGGGCTAAGAATCGGGGGGAGACCTATACAAGGCCCGGACCATTAAATCCCACTGGAAGCCTGCAGTCAAACAACTCAGCGGAAAATTCTCAACAAAGGCTTTCCTCAAGACAGGCTTCCCGACCGATCAGTCGATTGGTTGCTGACCCGCGAAAGAAGGTGGCTCCAAAGCCAAGCATCAAAAGGGAGAGCGAAACTTTCATCCCCGTGGCTTCTTCTGCGCCAGCTTCTTTACCACCAGTTCTGACAGGTTGGACATGCCCTATTTGTACGTTGCATAATCCTATTGAGTATTTGGCTTGTGATGCGTGCACAATTCAGAGACCTGAAGAAATCACTACAAGACTCAATGAGCAAGCACGAAAGAATGCAGCCGCATTTCAGAAGGAAACAAAAACCTGGCAATGCCATATATGTAGCACTGTTATGGAGGACAAATGGTGGAGCTGTTCTACTTGCTCAGCAGTAAAGCAGAGTTCTTAATGAGACGGGATGACTTTATGATACCATGACAATGATACTTCTGGGACTAAGAGGACCAAAGCATGAGCGGGCGTTTGCTATGTAAATTATCCTAAAAGATCGCAATAAAATATGCTATTATTATGAGAGAAAGCTCCCTGTCGTGCTTTTTTAGGATCAGAATTTATATGATGGTATGTCTTATGAAGAAAATTGTAATATATCAATCATCACTTCTAATCGTTTCTATTACCCATTATGAGAAGAAAAACAATCGTTCTCCCTTAAATTGAATGCTTCGGCTGGAGGCATCCGAACCGCATGCCGAACGAACCGGCGGGTTCATACTCAGATTTCGCCCCACTTTCAACAGTCGCTGTACTTTTGCCTCCTAATTCTTTGGGTCTCTTTGGTTTCTTTCTTGATTCTCTGTGTTTGTATTGTCTGTTGTATTGCTCAATCTGCTCAATCTTTATCTTTATCTTTATTCTATTAATTACGATGGTGGACCTAACCCCCCAGCCGACAGCTGCGTCCAAGGTTAGTGTAGTTTGTATTAAAAAGGAATGAATGAAGAACTTACGGAGCAAAGAATTGTTACAGGAGCCGAGACCAATTCTGAAACATTATTTCATTTATTGTGTCTCGGCTCGTAAGATAGACTTATGCTTCCCAACTCCAACTTTTACACTTTTTTCTTTTTTTAAAAAAATGGAAACAAACCTGTTTACAATGCTAACTTATTGGATTAAAAGTTGCGAGAGCTGCTAGCCGGCGGTGATATTGTTGCATGTCCTGGAGTTTATGATGGATTTACTGCTCGGATAGCTCTAAATACAGGATTCAAGATCCTATACATGGTATGTTTATGTCATGGTTACCTTCTTTACAAAATCAGGAAAAGTAAAGTTTTAATAACTCTTTACAGACTGGAGCCGGTGCTACCATGTCCAGACTGGGTATGGCAGACTTGGGTGTTGCCACAATGAATGACATGCGAGACCACGCAGGAATGATTGCAAACATTGATCCTACAATCCCGTTAATCGCTGATGCGGATACGGGATATGGAGGTAGCATTTCCCTGCGCTCTTTTTTGAAAAGCACGTGTTAACAAAATCAGGTCCCCTTATGGTCGGCCGCACTACAGCTGCATATATCAATGCTGGGGTAGCGGGATTCCATCTTGAGGACCAGGTTGTGAACAAGAGATGTGGCCATCTGAAGAACAAAGAATTGGTAGACCAAGATACGTACGTATCTCGAATTCGAGCCGCAGCTACAACCCGTCAACAGCTTGGCCGCGATATCGTTATTATAGCACGTACAGATGCTCTTGCATCGCTTGGTTACGACGTAGCAATTTCTCGCCTTGAGGCTGCCATAGCTGCTGGGGCGGATGTGGCCTTTCTCGAGGGTGTCTCTTCGAAAGAAGAGGGTGCTAAGTTTTGCAATGCATTCAAGCAAAAGGGTGTGCCATGTTTGTATAACTGTGTCCCTGGAGGGGTTAGCCCTGTGATGAGCGTAGCCGAGGCGAAAAGCTGCGGCTACAAGCTCATTATCACGCCCACGTTGGGACTCGGAGCAGTGTATGAGGCTGTAGGTAAAGCATATAAGAGCCTATATGAGGAAGGGAATGCCGAAGGTAATGGAGTTCCAGTACGCGACTTGTTCGAAGCGTGTGGCTTGAGTGATAGCATAGCTTTCGACGTTAAGGCGGGAGGGAAGCTGTTTTCAAATGGGGTTTAGATTCTAGGATGAAATAAAAATGCAACAACTCATTCATAGTAGTGGAAAGTCACATAATACAAATAGTTGTTCAATGCTTCAAGGGGGGGGGCCTTAAATTTTCTCTGAGACTAAGTCTACTGCCAGATTATTACTAGGTCCCGCTGATAGCATCTACGCATAGTACACAGCCAGTAGCAGCCACGAAAATCATATTGTATTGATTGATAGACCTTAATCCGATAAATCTCTACATTAACCTGGCTGTGATCAAAAATCTGGATCACCAAGCAAATTTGGGTCAAGAATCATTTAATTTACTCTTTTAGATAATGACAGTTAGACAGGCGACTTGGTTCCTAGGTGATTTCTACTACGTGAACTACCAGTAGGCTAAAATTTAATGTGTAACAAGTCACTGGGTTGGTCTGGTACCTTCGCATGCTATCATCGGAATGATGTTTCTTTAACTATGTTATTGAGGTAACCAAATAATTACTTTAGGGCTTAGGATCTATAGGTTCTTATCTAGCATATAGATATTCAAAAATCTGGTTCACAATAGTTAGTGCACTAATAACTCTTGTATTTGAGCTTGTCCTGGAGACAGGGACTGTCTCAATACTCATATACCCCAAGCCGGATTCTGTTAATCGCTTCTGCAAGCATTGCCCTTACAAAATGCTGACCGTAGTCTCTTAAGCCATACTCAAAATTATACCCTAGTATTCTTATTAGCACAGTCCTTGCCGCAGTAACCCAAGTTTCCACAACTTTTACTTACCCAAGTCATTCCCACCAAATTATTGAACAATAATCTCTTGCTTGGAGGCACAATCGTAAATGAAACCAGTGCAGCTATGGGCCAGAACTGCAGTCGCGCCTTTGTCATAGGTACTAGAGCATTCATCGTTGTGTTCCACGCCTTTTCAGTAGTCTCACTCTGTAATGATGCCATAATTGCAAGATATACGAATGCTTGGACGATATTTCCAAGTGATTGATCTAGGGCAAATTTTTTGAACGTATTTGTCCAGTTGGTACGCATCCTCTTCGCTACGTGTGTCTGCTCATTCTCTTTTGCTGGAACAACCTTCTTACCGTTAGTCTTGCCTCACAATGCCTTGACTCACGACGCAGGGAATAAAATTTGGAGCTTAAAGATTCTCTTACATCGACCACTTCTGAATACTTGCTAGGAAATTCGGCTTCAAGGTATTGTTGCCAGAGAAACTGAGGTGGGCCGTTAAGGAACCTCAATATGATGAAATGAAACACTGGTATTGGATCTATCGAAATTGGTTGCTAGGACTAATTTAGTCCTTTTAACTAATCACTTGGGTATGGGGGTAATCTAAGGGGAAACAAACATTGCTCTTGTATAGGGCAATCATCTGACCAAATATATTTGAAATGGCGGACAAGATAGCTGCCTGCACGGTTGCTATAACAATAGGAGGTGGCATGGTTTCCAGTCTGATCAAAATGATGGATGGAACCTTATTGTATGGTACGCTATAAAAAAGATGGTCGATGTTAGAAAGTTTAGATGGTGTGCGGTGCAAAAAATATTACAGCATCGGGTCGGAAGCTTTATAGCCGACAACCCGACTTCGAGTAATATCATAGCAAAATAGCTGCTTCACTACAAATGGCAGCAATCGAAGCCTGAATTTTATTTTGTTATACAAGCCTTTTCTGGACTTAATATTGGGCATTCATAAACTGTATCGAGGATTACTTGGACAATGTTGCAGAAGAGGCTCACTTGCCTTTGTCCGAAGTATCTTGGGTAGAAAGTAGGAATACTTCAAATCAATCGGAAAGAGAAATATGGGCTATGTAACGTGCGGAAAACTATTGGCGACTACTGAAGTGCAGCATCATCTCCTTCACATGCTAAATACTATATATCTGAAACGTGTGGTCTTCGATGTAAGAGAGGGTGCGATCTTATTATTTTGGGGTAGGCAATCTAGTTAAATCATTACTAAGATTCCCCCAACCCAATTACCTACGGAACTGACGAGATGTATTTTAGCGATATGTGGTGTTTCGGTATAATATGGATTTCTACATGTAATTCCGCCACCTAGTAGTTGTGGATTTTGTTAGTATGGGTTCCTCAATCACGATATTTGTTCATCGCCTTACTATTTCAAAGGGATTGCTTGCCTATAATTCGTACACATAACGCACCAAGAATTAGGTGGTCCATGATATAGAGGAAGTGCTTGGTGCCCTGTCTAGTTCGCTCACTTTCCGCGTATCCCGACATGAATGCTCGACGAGCCGGCCGACAAGCATATAGGATATCGATAGTAGCATGAACCGTATGAATGGAGATCTGCTGTCGACACACTACTGTACGACCTGTCTTGGGGAAATGTGACATAGTTCTAGAGTGCAGCCTTCGTGGATCTCACACTTTGCGTTTCAGCCCTGCAGCAAAAGGCTCGTGCCTCCAACCCCATGTTTGGACTTCACCAACCTTATAGCAACCCTCCGCAGTGGTAGTCCTTTATCAAATGCCTTTCTTTTTACCCCCTTTTGAAATCAGGTCGTGTCGCAGAACCCCATGCCATGATCTTCGCGACGCACAAGCTAGGGGTACAAGGTCTGAGCACAGTTTCGCATACCTAAAGTAGATGTGACCATATTCTTGTGGAAAGCACTCAAGATGGGTTGCTGGCACACGGCGCTCAAGAGCTTACTTTTAGATGCCGATCCCTCCAAAAGAACTCCATGTCCCATTGAAACTTTGTCTGTATCTATTTTGAATGTATCTATTTCGAAAATAGTTGTTTTCAATGTCAGCTCGCCGAGAGGTGCGATTTGAGCCTCCTGCTATTACTCTGCAGCCATCCTCAACCACAGTGCATACAGTATATGAGGACTCGACTTCGGTGGACGATGTGAATTCAGAAAAATCTCCTATTGAGGTGAGAGAAGAACCGATTTGGAACAAACGGCCAAAATCCACGCCATGGTCATCTCGTCCTCATCTTCTACGTGAGAAGCTTCGCATCCGCTGGTGGAGAGATATCTTCGTGGATACTTTTGTATTGACCATTTCACTCCCCTTCTTTGCCATTGTCAGTGTAGTCATCGCGATCAATGGATCGGAGGTGAATCCCAATTTCCTTTCATTCTTAGAGCAGACTATTAAAGGGGTATGTATAACAGCCTACTGGTGAAAAGAAAATCCTAATGACTAGTAGGCAGCAACCTTATTCCCGATATTCTTTGCCTATGTTACTGGAAGAGGTGCAGTAAAGTTTGCTACTTGGAAGCTAGAACAAGGTTCCAGTATTGGACTGCTTGAGCAATTAATGGGAAGTCGTACCGTTGCTAGCTCTATTACAACACAAGTACACCTTCGAAAATACAACCTGATCGGCCTCGGACTCATTGTTCTTTGGTCACTCTCGCCAATTGGGAGTCAGGCTATATTGTACATCTTAGAATCTCCATTTGAGCCCACTGTTTCTAGCGTCGACATCAGTTACATCAACACAAGGCAACATAGTTATGCGGCTCCGGATGGTGCATTTAGACAACAGTGGTTTAGCGGCTTTACGATGTTATTTGGGTCATCACTGCTTGCTCCGGTCTCTGTGAAGACTAGTAGTATGGATCTCTGGGGAAATGTCAAGATTCCCTATCACTCAAGTATTCCTAAATCTAGCGCAGCGGTAGAAAACGATGGATGGGTAACCATTCCTGACACCGTGAAACCAATATACTCAGCTTTATTCGGAATACCACTGTCTGGAATTCCAGTTGGAAACACCACTTTAGCTATCGAATCATCATACATGGAACTTAATTGTACTGAGCAGACATTTTTAAACTCAAATCGGTCAACTCCAGCTGGTGGGGCAGTTTCAGAAGATGAACTAGATAGCGCTAATAACGTACGAATTATTTCGACTCTGATTTCACCTGAGGGGCCATTCCTGAGCAGTAAGAATATCACCTTTGGAACTCCTTGGGCGATTGGATATCAAGGTTCCGATGTTGCAGCTTTCGATGGTAAATCAACTGTCGCCTGGACTTATCCAAAATCATGTCCAGACTGTCTTGATGAAAACCTGACGGTGAAAACTGATTCTGGTATCCTGCTTTATCAAGAATTTGATGGACTTGAGAATGCAACCAATGTGTTCTGCACACCATCTCAGGTTTATATCGAGTCTTCGATCATCTGTGAAAGAACCAATCATACACAAACCTGCAAAGTCATTGCACAGCGTCCTTCACGCTTGCCGCATTATCCGGAATCTGTGACCTACCTCAGTTTCCGTGAAATTGTGCTCGGAATCTCGGCAATGCTTCCAAATCTCAGCCCACAAGCCGACAACAATCCTGGACAACAATATCTCTATGATCCGACTTCTGCAAATGGTATTATCACTGGTCCTTCGTCAAACTTTGGTACTACGCAAAGCCCCTTGGCTCTTAAAGAAGTAGCACTCGCCGAGTTTGGCAATCGTCTTGGTCAAATTCTAAACACATTCATATATGCAAGCATGTGGAATTCCACAGCCTACACAATCGGAGCCTCTTTTGAGGGAATTGTGAACACACCCCTCGGCGGAAACGCTGCTTCATTTACATCTGCGAGTCCTCGTGAGATATATGAAATGATACAAAATCAAACAGCTGCATTTACGGTACCTGCAGTTCTTGAAAAACAAATTCGCATTTATAGAGTCTCATATCCCTGGGCGGCAGTGTTTATATTTGCAACAAGTGCCATGCTTTTCTCCGCATGTGGAGGGGTTTACTTTTCAAGAAATACTGTTGTTCCAGACTACTTAGGATATGTCAGTAGTCTAGCTAAGGAAAGTCAGTATGTTAGGATGCCCTATGGAGGAGCAAACCTTGATGGTATGGATAGGGCTAGGTTAATGAAAGACTTGAGAGTTAGGTTAGGAAATGTCGATGAAGGGCGAGGGCAGGTGGGCAGACTTGCATTCGCAAGAATGGAAGAGACTGGAGTGGTGAGGAAGGACAGTTTTTACGTTTGATTTGTTGTTTCTATGATACCACTAGAGCGACTTTCTGGAATTTGCTATTGCACAATCCTGCTATTCAACCTATATTATTAGTTATTAATCTCATGAGCTTGGGCGAATACTAAGTGCTGAAGATTTTCGCTCATAAGTGATTCTTTATTACTGCTAATGCATATATCAAAACTTTAATTCAGAATTCGAAGAAAATAACAACCTAGGAAATCATTTTTTAGATGGTAACATCAAATTATACTACTGAGATATAATGCTTATAACACACATCGGACATGAGGATTAGTAACCCTACTCGCACCTACTAACAAAGAAAGGATACTGGGGGAGAACCCATATGAAGGATTATTCCATCATATCAAGGTCATTTTGTTGTATCTTTCAGCTGCATTCAGAACTGGATATTGCACCTTCTCCTCCTTCCCAGGATTCACATAGATACTAGATCGCAAATAGCACCTCCAAACAATAGACCTTTCTAAATTGTTACGATTCAAGCTGTTCCGCTTTTCCCTATCATTAAAGTTGAGTGAGGAGGGCTCGGACAATTGATAAATATATTCATAGGTTCTTTATGATCTTGACTAATGGGAGGTTACTTAGGTAGATAGAAAGGAGAGATAGTGCTTCTAGGCTTTCGACTCAGGGGTTCGCTAAAATATTTGGCATAAAGTTGTGCAACCGTGCTCCAGTTATGCAAGGTCACGTACGACACGTCTCACTCATGTAATGGATCAAGCTTAGATATAGATGAACATTGTATCAAGACAGAACATAAGGATAGTGCACCGTGGTGCTTTGGTTTCTACATTCTAAACGCCTTCCCCAGATATCACCCTGAAATCAATCATGAATGGCGCATCTGCCAAACAACCTGCATTAGATGCTCGTCAGTTCAAACAATACTCCTGCCCGAACCTATAAGCTAACAAGTGTTTACCATAGTTGATTATAACCCTATTGATCACCTAAATACGATATTTTCTCATCCCTCCACACTTGCATCAATTGGAGAAACTGCCACCGCCCTTCAAGCCCACCAGAATGACCTCTCAACTTCAATATCCGGCCTTGTGGCCACACAAGCCTACAGCCCCGACTCCTCGCTCCAGCGTATGCAGTCTGCGAAGGCCGAGCTGGCAGTTCTCTTCCGCAAAATTGAGAGCGTGCGAACTCGTGCCATCGAGACCGAACAAACGATTACCTCCATGACAGCAGATATAAAGAGATTGGATGGCACGAAACGGAATCTTACCCTTTCAATGACAGCGTTGAAGCGACTGCAGATGTTAACGACAGCATATGATCAATTGAGAGGCTTAGCGAAGACAAGGCAGTATAGGGAATGCGCGAGCTTATTGCAGGCTGTTCTACAGCTCATGCGACACTTCAACAGCTATCGGAGTATTGATCAAATAGCAACGCTGAGCCGAAATGTAGCTGAGTTACAAAGGGAATTGCTTGAGCAAGTGTGCGAAGATTTCGAAATTGCCTTCGCCAAAGGAGAAGTAGCTGTGAAGAAAGTGGTTCTTGGAGAGGCATGCCTGGTGATGGATGCATTAGGAGAGAATGCGCGGTCGAGATTAGTGACTTGGTATGTCAATACGCAACTACGGGAATACCGGCAAGTGTTTAGAGGAAACGACGAAGCCGGTAGTCTAGATAACATTGGGCGGCGATATAGTTGGTTCAGAAGGATGTTAAAAACTTACGAGGATGAACACGCTGGAATATTCCCAATAATGTGGAGAGTCAATGAAGTCCTCGCAAATGCATTCTGCGAAGGAACAAGAGATGATTTCAAAGGAATTCTGGAAAGAAGTATGAGGAGGGCTGATGGGCCAAAAGTGGATGTGAACCTCTTGTTGAGCTGTCTTCAAGAAACCATGGACTTTGAACAAAGCCTAGAGAAGAGATTTGCGAGTGAATCAAGAGGAAGTGTAGATACACTCAGCTCAACCGAGGAAAAACCACAAACTTTCGATCGGTCTATATCAGAGGCCTTTGAACCATATCTGAGTCTTTGGGTAGAGTCCCAAGGCAAACAGCTCACAGCAATGATACCTAAATATCGAAATCAGCCACTTATACCATCCGATGAAGAGTTCAATCCTCAAGCCGTCATACCATCATCTATCGAGCTATTTCACTTTTATAAGACGACCTTGGCGCAGTGTGCTAAACTCTCTACTGGGGAAAAGTTACTGGATCTTTCAAAGATTCTAGCCAAATACCTTGACGAATATGCTCAACAAGTCCTCTTTCATTTCTTACAAACTCCTGGTGGCCCAAATCTTCAAAATACTATACTAGTCTTGAACACAGCAGACTACTGGCACATGAACACTCAGCAATTGGAGGAAAATATCAAGAAGCGGATAGACAGTGACATAGCTACGAAAGTTGACCTATCGTCACAGTCTGATACATTCATGGGAGTTGCTAGCGCTGCAGTACTGGCGTTGGTACATCGAGTTGAGGTCGATTGCGAAGCATCTTGGCGGGAAATGCGCAATACCAATTGGAGCAAAATGGAAAGCGTCGGTGACCAAAGCTCATATGTCGCTGAGCTATTGCGACACGTGGATAGCCAAGCAACGGAGATTCTAGCCTTGGTTGGGAAACAACAATATGCGCGCGCATTTTGTGACAACGTTGTTGAGAATTTAGCAAGCACTTATATCACAAACATTGTGCAATGTCGACCTGTCTCCGAGGTTGGCGCTGAACAGGTATGTAAGATCCTACTGAGTAATGACTAGTATGCTAACCGAAACAGATGTTGCTTGATAAGTATGTCCTAACTAAGGGGCTTTCAACGCTATTATCACATTCTCCGGTCATTTCAACGACTTCAACAACTACTCAAACCAACTTCACGAAACGGGTGACTCAAACTATGACCCGGCTTGATCCACTTCTCAAAACCCTCCAAGTACGGCCATTTCCACCTGAAGGGCTCGTCCAGGCATATCTTATTCACATTGGTGACCGCTCTGATACGAACTTCCGCAAAATTCTAGAGCTGAAAGGCGTCCGTAAGACAGATCACCCTTCCTTGGTTGAGTTGTTTGGTCTGCATCGTGATTCAAAGTCTAATGAGCAACTCGTCGCTGCCAGTCCTTTACTAACGCCTCTAATGAATGCATCTGGAATAGGGAGTGGTGGATTGGGTATTAGTGGCATGGGACCTTTAGTAGGGCAAAAGTTTGATGCAGCAGGCTTTGGAGAGAAACTTTTCAGTGCAGCTAGGGATGCTGGCGAGAGGGTACAGAGTCCACTATTGAGTGAAGATGCGAAAGGTGCCGTAGAGGGAAACTTGAAGAGTATAGGCAAGTTCTTTAGACGAGATATGTCCGGATTTGGTCGCTTTGGTGGAAGAAGAGACGGTAACAGTAGTATAGATGAGACTATTCGCTGAACTCTATATCGATAATGAATCAATGAATGGCCAGCTTGCAACGATCGATGAGACTCATAGGTTGGCATATCGTGCAATTTTTATCTACGTAGAAGTGAGATGTGATCGAGGAAACTCTCTTCTATCACTAAACTATCATAAAAATAATCCTAAACTTACTTTAGTGTTGAAAACCTTTTTTGTGAATCTAACATTTTCTTTGATCGTTGCGGCGAAATCTCTCTACCGAACGAACTGACTTGACGAGGCTGACCAATACTAGCTCTTTTGGAGGTTGACAACCTTGTCTATCTCGGATGTAGGAGCTACAATTTTGACTATCATCGACAACAAGCAGCTTAGAGACTCCATAATACAATACACCAATGCAATTTTATTACTTGAGGACTTGAGATGAGTGATATGAATTCAGGTTACACGGGCCTGACCCCACCAATACATCCCACCGCCCCGCCAAACGGTGACCCTCCATCACCAGGTAGATCGAACCCAGCGAGCCCCAAAGAGAATAAGAGCACACACTATACTGGCCTCAATGCGCGATCTTGTGTGACTTGCAGGCGGAGAAAAGTTAAATGTGATAAGCAGATGCCATGTTCGAACTGTACGAAAGCCCACTCGCAATGCATATTTCCTGCGCCAGGACGGGCCCCGCGGCGACCAAGAGAAGGCGCCAAACCTGTGAGTGAACGAGAGGCACTATTACTAAAAAGATTACGGAGGTTGGAGGGTGTCGTCCAGGAGCTCGGCGGGCAGACTGGGAGCGAGCAGGCTGCTCGATATGTCGGTTCCACACATGAACCTCATCATATAGGTGTTCGGGTCGTTGGAATGGATGAAGGAAGTAAGATAACAACTACATCAGGACTTTCAGGATCGAAGATAAAATTGGATGGGGCGATGGGGGCACTGTCCTTGGATGAGGGAAAAAGCCGATATGTTGCGAACCCGTTTTGGGCTGCCATTACAAAAGTGAGTTCGGCGGCAAGGCTTTTGATACTCACTAAAACAACGTAGGAAGTCGGAGAAATGCGCGGAATACTGGAAAGCGACGAATTTCCATCGGATGACGAACAATCGGCTTCCCACCCATCACCCCCAGAAGATAGCAGTGATGCAAGTCATCAAAGTTTTATAATGGGTTATAGCTCAAGTGATGTTGAATTGAAGCGTCTTCACCCGCTTCCTTCACAGATCCCTTTCTACTGGCAGAAATATCTTGAGAATGTCGACCCTCTTGTAAAAATCACACATACGCCGACTATGAACAAGGTTATCCGGGAAGTACAAAACAAATTGGATTCCTTGAGTGCAGGCACAGAAGCTTTGATGTTCTCTATATACCTTGCTGCAATCATCTCCATGAGCCCTGAAGATGTGAGTAATATCAATGCAGTGGGTCTCCCCTTCAGCTGACATATGAAAGGTGCGAAATGATTTAGGTCTAGAAAAAGACCTACTTCTCAAACAGTACAGATTCGGTACAGAACAAGCACTAGCTCGAGCTAATTTCCTAGACACGAACGAGATTGTCACACTTCAGGCTTTCGTGCTTTTCTTGGCATGCATTCGAAGATATGATGAGACACGATTCGTTTGGTCTTTGATCGCGCTAGCAATCCGTATTGCTCAATCTCTTGGACTACATCGAGATGGGAGTAAATTTGGTCTGTCCCCTTTCGATACAGAAATGCGCAGGCGACTTTGGTGGCAAGTCTGTATCTTAGACATTCGCGCAGCAGAAGACCATGGGTCTGAGCCGGCTATTGTCGAGCATCTCTTTGATACCAATGTTCCTCTAAATATAGATGATTGCGATCTTGATCCGGAAGCGACTGAAGCTCCTATCCCAAAGGTCGGTCTCACAGAAATGACATTTTGCTTGATTCGATTTGAGATATCTACTCTGATGAGGAGGCTGAATCATTTTACACCGGGCAAATATTGTGGTCCAAGAATGGGGCAGCACTTGACAGTTGAAGAGAAGGAGGGCATGATTAAAGAGTTTTCGGATGGCCTCGAAGAGAAATACCTCAAATACTGCCTTGAGTAAGTCATAATCACTACATTTAACCATTTTAATTCTCCTAATCCACACCAACATTATTATTTCCTAATGCAGAGAGTCATTCACCCACTGACGCAGAAATGTAGTGATGGACCACCTATTCATTGGGTTGCAGTAACGATTGCTCGCCTAATTGCAGCAAAGATGAGACTTACAATCTATCAGCCTTGGACCAAACCCGGAGACGCTAATGGTTTACCTCAAGCTCTCAGAGATAGTCTTTTCATGTCTAGCATTGAGATTTTGGAGTATACACATGTCCTTAATTCAGACCCTTCTACAAAACATTGGCGGTGGTTGTTTCGGACATATACGCAGTGGTTTTGCATTGCCTTTATATTGGGTGATCTAGCGTTGAGGGATAGCTCGATTGTTGTCGATCGCGCATGGCGCATCATTGATCGTGAGATGAAGGAGTGGAGTGGCCCTTTCGCGAAGACTAATCGTGGAATGCTCGTAAGCAATATTTATCTTTACTCCTGGAGAATATGATCTCTTTGGGTCCCTCGGAATCCAGTCATTGAGTCCATTAGAACTAACTAATTTGTTCGTAGTGGGAGCCATTAGGCAAACTATTGATAAGAGCAAGACGCAAGCGCGATGAGAATGCGTCCAAGCCAGCGCCGCCCCGAGTTCTTGGAGTAGACGTTCCTGTACCACCTCCATCTGGTCGTAAATCATCACCTAGTGACGAAGAGATGCTTAAAGACAATCTCGCGCGCGACATTTTCCTAGCACAGATGAATGAAGCTGTACTGCCCCCCGACACACAATTCACTGACTCTCGGCCCATATCCAGCGTAGACACCGAAAGCTCTCCACCTTCTGGAATGTTTCCGGTACCTACGACAGAACCTATGCCTGAAATGCCTTGGCTGTCAAGTGAGGCGTTTGCGGATGTGAGTATGCAGGGCGGCGAAAATGATATGAGCTGGGAGGGTTGGCAAGATCTAGTACGGGATTTTCAGATGGAAAACAACAACTTTCAGGCTGGAGAGATGAGTGGCGTGCCCTTAGGAGGCTTGAAAACGTGGTGGTAATATGAGTTTGACATTTGATTCTTCACTGAGCGAACTGCATAGGTGTTAAATGGGAAAGGGAGGGTGTCTTCATTCGAAGTTGACGTTAGGATGTGCTAAAGGTTTTTGGGCCTACGGGTACCACACTACATCTCCACTTCCGGTGCCTTTTATATCGAATTGTGTAGGTAAATATCTTTCTGCGGGTACAGATTTTGCTGCGACTTTACATATCAACAATACATAAGATTCACAACAAATTATAACAAATAAACTGCCTGCAACCAAAACTGATAGATATTGTACACGGTGTCACAGTCAACCATGAATGTCTCAGCTTTCTAAAAGATGAACGATCTAAAACAAAGCAATACTGCAGAAGACAGAAGGATATTTCAACTGGTCAAGTTTTAAATTTGTTGTATCTAGCTCGATTTGATGGCATAAGTCAGAAATTAGCTGCAAACATAAGCTCACGTCCTTTCTATTCCGCACAAGAAGTGGTACCGTACAGATGATGCTTAGTAGATAGATATCGAGGCCACCGTCGCACGACATCACAATGATAGACACAAGCGATACTAATTAAAATCATTTCATAAATTCAACAACACTTAGCAAGCAAGCACGCACGCACGCACGCACGCAACTTAACAATGAGGTTGGTTAGATACAGTAGATATCATCCGCCATACATTCCAGAGACAAACCGACAGAGAATCTGCTCAGATACGCGTGACAAGCTAGGCTTAAACCGGCATCACACTCACTCTTCCACCAGGGCACATCAGCCAATCATGAACAGTAAAATGGGAGTGGGAACTAGGCATTTAGTACTGAGGCCGGTTTGTTGCGAGTCGCATTTCAATCTGAACTGGACCACTCCCCGCCACCCTTCTCCACAGCACCCACGCAAGACTGCATCCTTTGCCGCACCCGCACCCTTCAGTTCAACCTCGCTCACTTATCAAGTTTTGGACAAATGTAATAGGTAGTACCGTTTCAAATTCTGGCACGTCATCTGAAGCATTTAATTAAATCGTTAATTATTTTCGCATCACGCAAAAATGCTAGAATATATGTGCCTGGGGCCGGAGTTTGGTGTTGATTAGAGTCATGTGATTGGCGAGATGAGTAAATCACTTCTGAGAACACTTTCAATCTGTTCAGGGAACCGAGGGAAACATATTCATTTCAGCCTCTAGATAAGTCTTAGAGAACACCATTGTCATATAAACTACAGCAAGCCCAGTCGAACAACTTTCCCTAAGTGAGAGCAGTGGTTGACCCGCACAAGAAGAGAAGCAACCATATTTCCCAATATCCCGCTATGCCATATCATTTTCGCGCCTGCCCCAAGCGATTGAAGGGTATCTAACACGCCGTCTTAAAAAGCAAATTGAGTTTGTCGTAAAAAAGAAAGAGTCATGAGACTGGTGATGACTAAATAAGCAAGGTTGAAGTATGTAGTAATACACATGTACAATGCGAAATTGCGGTCCACCAAGATAAGTTCTTCGTCAAGTATAAAGAAACACCAACAAGATCCTCAGTTACCTGGGATCATGCATGCTGAGGTTTGGCATTGGCCTGGGTGTTTGCGTGAGGTAAGGGGTTGAGGAATGAGACCAGCGCGTGTCAAGTTCTGGAAGTGCCATTCGGGTGCGCTCTCTGTCTTCCACGACCAGAAAACCCATCCGGAGCGTGCTTCGTAGGCATCTAATTGAGCTTCGACGTAATACTCTAGGTTGGTCTTGTCAACCACTGACAACCCGTCAACGGTGCCCTGGTATTTGTTTTGGCAATCACCGTTCCAGCTGCTTTCTGGGAATGTGCCATCGTATCGTGCGCCTTTGCCAAAACCGTTCAACCACTTCGCACAATCTGTCTGGGCACCAGTCCACTCTCCTACGATCGTCCATTTGTCCGTGTTCGCGAGCTTCTCTCCATTAGCACATGCTGATTGAACGTGTGCGCATGGCTTTTGGGCGACTTCCGCAGGCGAAAAGATCTGATAGATGTGAGTGTCGAGGATAACATTGTTGAGACCACTTTCGGAATTTGCGAAGCCGTTCCAGTACTGGGGCCCGAGGAATGCGTCATGCATTACAACGGCAATATCGGAGCTGGAATCACGAACAGTTCCCCATCCGTCGTAGTAGAACTTTTTGATTGTTCCCGCATCAACGCCCCAGTTTGCTGGTTCATTAAGTAACTGAATGGATGTTACTACATCTGCCTGGCTCGAATAGCGCTCAGCCAATACACGAATTGCATCGATTGTTTGTTTTAAACTGTCGCCTTGTCCCCACCCAATTTGTCCATATTGTCCAGAGTTATCAAAGCCATTTTGGCTGAGTGGTGCACCATGTAAGTCCAACATGACCTTCAAGCCAGCGGCTCGCGCCCACTCAATGGCTTGGTCGAGGAATGGCAGCTGTCCTTGCACATAAGGATCACCTGGTAGTGGAGCAAGTGCCCAGTAGCCCACTGGGATTCGGACATGGTTGAGACCAAAGCTAGCAATTTCTGTGAAATCTGCTTGCGTTATCCAGCTGCTCCAATGAGCGTTTAGGCGATTCTGCGCAGCATCCTTTCCCAAGTTCTGGGTAAAGGTATATTCGTCCACGGCAGACCCTCCCTCAAATAGCGAAGGGGTGATCCAGGGTTCTAACACCAACCATCCCCCTAAATTTACACCGCGAACCTTGTCGCCATTGTAGTCAAAATTCAAACCTCGATATTTGAGGCTTCTCAGAGTTAGTCAAAGTGAGCAAGGGTAGGCCGCCATCGAGTGGCGAACAGTTGAAGGTACTCACGGGTTGGCATTAACTGCCGACAGACAAGCAGCCGCGACTGTAAGAGCTTTAATGAATACCATTATGGTTATTGTAGGTAAGATACAGAGTAAGAAGGAAGTGTAGACATGAATTATCAGAAAATACAAGCCGTGGGGAGATCTAACTTGGTATGATCGGAACAGAGAAAGAGGATATGCTGAAGGTGTGGGAAGGAGCTACCTTTATCCACAAGAGCATGGCAGCAACCAAACAACGAGACATCGCATCATGATTTCGTATGGATGGGCAGAAAATGCAGCTTTGATTTGTTATGGCTCCACATTGGGCTATGGCAAGAAAGAAGTGGGCAAGTCATGCTGATCGCATAGCAAACGGGAATGCTCCCGGCCATTGTCCAGATCCAAGCGGCTCTTCTCCCTGCGTTCGTCCATATAATTAATTACTGATCATGGCATGCTATCATCTCCGTGACGAAGACGTCCTGTGGGCATTCCGCAATGAGCTCTGTGCTTTCGCTTCTCAGGCTTTGTCCTTGATTTCTGGTTCGGTTTTGAACTTGAGATTGCTCTCGGCAATGAGATGTGTTTGTTGTGTGTTGTTCCTTGAGCTTTGATATGACAGTGGACCCTTAGAATGACCGGTTAAAGCTAGGGGGCCTTGAGAGGCGGTGATGTAGGTGATGTGCATCCGTTGCTGGCTGCGTCTGCCAAGTAGCCTGTTTCTCCGATTCGATTGCTTCTTGTGAGAACGGTCCAATCACGTCCTGAAATCCCCTGAGGATGATGCGCTGGAGCTCGAGTGAAATGAACCTTGCAGGAACATCAACGTCGGCTCTTACTGTGCGGTACTCTAAGTACCAGCACGGCGCAGAGTGGCTCGTGGCTGCAAAGTATGCTCCGGTGGTGGTACTGTGAGTGGCTCCAAGTTCAACACCATCGTCACTTGAGCCCCACGTCATAATTAACATGCTACATACTTACCACTTCTCATATATCACAAGGAAGTCTTTTTTCCCTTAGATCCCCGCTGATCAAAAGAAAACGGACTACCGGTGAACTGTCGTAAAGGTGAAGCGGTGGTTGCATGTTTGTTTATTGATATTTCACGTTTCGTCTGTGCTGGCTTGAATGGGGGAAATGCCCAAAGTGTCTTATCACCGTCGCCCCGTGTAACCTCAATCCTACATCGTATCATCCTTTACAGTCAGCTCAATTTGAGTTGATTTAGCACCTTAGTACGTTAGTCACCTCCGCTGTTGTGGTGAATAATCACTAGCTAGCTATCTACTTGATTGAGGACGGAACCGGCTAATCAGAATCTCCTTGTACTCGTGAAGCAATCCGAGCACATCGACACTGATTGATGCTAGTAACTTCCCCAGGGCGGTCAAGCCAGTTGCATATCATGTTGAGCATCTGATGTGTGTACCCGGTCATAAGCGTAGGGCCCGGTCGAGGTAAGGTGATGTCGAATAGCTGCAAGATTCATCGCCTGACGATCAGTCCAGTATCCAGCGTCTTGTCTTTGGATGCAAGATTTGCGGGGAAAGGAAGATCTCTCCGGTGGTTCTGTTAGTGCTTTGAGCTATCGTGCTTCAAGTGCGCTCGAGAAGCGTCTGCAAACAAATTTGCGGGGAAAGTGGATGTAGTTCTAATCGATCTTCTCCATGTTTTGAGTCCAAGCATACGCTTGAAGATGAAAAAAAACTAAAACTCCGAGGTTCATTGAAGGTCACCTGCAGAGTAGAGATTGAGCCCAAGTATAGTTATGTACCGCCGCATAGAAATTCTGAAGTAAAATACACTATCGGTACCCCGTGAAGAGTATAGCGAACAGCACCTATCGACATCCAGTCTCACATGACGAGACGGGATGAACACATCTTCACCGCCAACTAAATCAGCTGCCTTGCAAGTTTCAGCTCAAGCTTTCTGCACTGTGAACGCCGTTAAGAGGACCGAAGTACGGCCATTTTGAACGGGTAAATGTAGACCGAAGGAGGAGGGGTATATCATCATCTTTCGCCGGGCCAGGAATCGACTGGCTTGTGTTGGTTGTTGCCAGCTTGTTGGTAAGATCGACAAATTGCACCATGAACCTCTCATCTTCTATTCGTGCGCAGTGTTCATCTTAGTGACCCTATGTATAATTGCACACCGAGGCATCGTCCATTATGAAATGATGTACATACTGAACTTGCCCGAATCTAACTTATTCTTTCTCAGTCGCTGGGCATACGTATCACCGCAATAGACGAACCTGTGTAACTACGCCATTTCCCATCTAACATCTAAAGTGTATCTGATCTTCTACACAAGTCGGTCAAGCTCTTTTCCACTCAAGGAGTATGGGATAAGGCGCCTCTCTGCTGATTGAGCGCCCTTTTTTGTTCAAGCTTGAATTGCTGGTCAGCCTGAACTCGGCGCTGCATCTCCGCAGGATCAAGAAATGGCATTGAAGCAGCTCGAGAGGAGAACTCAATCGCTTTCACACATTAGCGTACTACGGCATATAACAGTTTTCCACTTACTTTTGTGCCCTAACTTTTTTGTACCGCTTGTTATAGATATCTCGGTACGTGAGATAGGCGCTTGTACATGCGACCGCGTAGATAGGCTGTTGTGCTTGGGAGGTCGAATAGCAGCTTTCAAGAGCTCTCTCTTTGGCGGCTCTGGTGTCATATCGATGTTCTTTTTCCGAGAGTGAGTGTTTCGTGAGCTGATGAAGCTTTGATACAGTTACTATGTTGCCGCCGTGCTGAAGAAACAATTGTGTTTGTACCCATATTTAAAGTACGGAGAATGATGTTCTCCATCTCGAGCCTCTTCTTCTTATCGAGGCTGCACCTCGCCTAATTTGGAGAACTGGCGGGCCTCGATTTCTCCAAACCTTACCTCCGTACATCCACCCCAAAGAAACTGCGAAGTCGGACCATCTCCTGCAACACCAAATTAGACCTGTTACCCGGGCTTATTCGCGGTCCTAGCAGAAGCAACCGAGCGCCAATCCCTTGCTTCAGCCGCATGGAAGCTATTCATTCCATGGGTGGTGGGGGCTCCCCCATCGGCCGACCTGGCACAGGAGGAAGCTTCAAACGCAAGAGAAGTGGAAATGAGTTCGAAAGTAGCCCAGGTAGTGCACCGGATGGCGAAGAAGATGACCACGATAGAAGGAGACTGCCAGGTGTGAAAAGGGCGTGCAATGAGTGTCGCCAGCAGAAAGTGAGTCACCATAAGAGAAAAAATCGAAACTCGACAAAAAAGAGAGAGTACGGGCTGCAATTCGGGGAACAATACTGATATTTATTCATTGTAGTTACGGTGCGATGTTGTTCAAGACCCTTTTACAACTTGCTCGCGGTGTAATCGGTTGAAGCTGGAATGTAAAATTGAGTCGAACTTCAAGCGCGTTGGAAAGAGAAGCAAGCATGCCGAAATGGAAAAGCAAATTGAGCGTCTGCGACGAAACCTACAGAGAGCCCAAGCTCAAGGATACATGCTAGAGGATGAGGAGGAAACCGAGTCGCCAATGGCCAATGGAATGTACTCGAGGAATACCCAATCATACATGGGATCAGAGGAAGCTGTATCCTCTCTACTACATCTCAAACAAGGAGGATCATATAATATGCCGAGGATTGTCAAAGAAATTGAAAGTGTTGGGTTGACCGAAGATCAGGTAAACAACCTTTTCGGCCAATTCTGGGCTTTCTACCACCAGTATCTACCCTTTCTGGATCCTGCCCAAACCCCGGACCAGTATTATCAGCAGCACCCTTTACTTTTCTGGGCTATAGTAGCTGTTGCTGCCCGTCGATACACACTCGATCCTGGGCTTCTGAACGCACTTACTGGGCCACTTACGAGACTGCTGTGGACTACCGTCGGGGAAGTTCCCAGTAATCATTTCGTTGTTAAAGGATTATGTTTACTATGTGTATGGCCATTACCAACGAGCACAACCACAACCGACCCTACACATATTCTTAGCGGTGTTATGATGAAAACAGCGACCGGAATCGGACTTCACAGACCGAATCACACGCAAGACTTTTCCCGCGTATCAGTCGATCTAAACAAAGAACAATTGCACGACAGAGTGACAACCTGGGCAGTGTGTAATATTGTAGCTCAGAGTATTGGCACGGGTTATGGCCAGCCTGCTTCCACCTTATATGACTGGACACTCGCGATTAGACCAGGAGATAATGGACCGTTCACTCTCTCGCCTGAGCTTGAGGCTAGACTTCAAATAGAGCGATTTTGCGACAAAGTCTCAAAAGAGATGTATAGCAATGCGAGCGATCCTCGGGGAGTAGCAGGTGATGAACTGCGAGCGATGCTGACACGGGTTTATCGTCGAGAATATGGAGAACTTCAAGCCTCGATCCTGTCAAGACAAGACTTGTCACCTATTGTGAATCTTCACCTCAAAGCAGCTGGCCTCCATCTGCGTCTTTCTGCTTTCTTTGACTCAAGTACAACTGTTGGTTACATGGACGATTTGATGGGCCTATGGCGAGCCGCCACTACATTTCTCGACTTCGTCTTTGATATGGATTCTAACGATAACAACATGACTAGGCCCGGAGTCTTGAAATATGCAACAGGATATATCCTTCAGATGATTGTTGCAGCTTGTTTTACACTATTGAAACTGCTAAGTTCTTTCTTCGCTAAGGAGATTGAATTTGAACGGGGCAGATCCCTCTTCCACCGCACAATACAAGGCATCAGAAGCATGAGTATCATCAATAACGACCTTCCATGGAGGCTCGCTGAGCTCATGGTCCAAATGTGGAATGGAGCACGTGTAGAATCGCGTAGTCAGCAACAAAATTTACAGGCTATGGGCAATGGAAATATGGCCAGCAGCGGACTCGACATAATGCCAGGTATAGATGACAGTCTGCAGTTGAAAGTTCGTTGTAGGATGAGTATGAGTCTGGTATTTGACTCAATCTGGAGGTGGCGTGAGGAGTTTCAGGCCCAAGGGCGTGGAAACATTGACGGTCAGTTCTTTTTAAGCCCTTAAGCCATTTAGTCACTAACCGATGCTAAGCAAAAATCAACAATCCAACAAATCCAGAGTCATCAAATGACTCCTCAGCCTCCTCAACACATCTAGACTCAACTCTCATGCCACCCTCTCACCAAATAAACAGCCAGCTTCTTGCTGCAGCTGGAGCTATTACACCTAATCATAGCTTGTCTAACAACAGTATGCTAGGCGGCGGTGTTGGCTACACAGAAAGCAATTATGAAGTATTCGATCCACTGAATTGGATGCTTGATGGCTTAGTAGATTTCCCATATTCCTATGCAGCCGTACAGGGCTTAGAAGCTAACGGCATGGGCTAAATCTCTATCTGGCTTCCATACACCACGCTCCAAACAGTGGTAAAAATGGTCACAGGCCAAACTTAATATATCTTGAAAGGAGAGTCTTTCATAGCAACTTCTATGCTCAGACTGTAGAGCAACGTACTAATGACATATGGCGCGATACCCCGTAAATTGTTTGTGGTTTTCTCTATTTGGCCATATACGAGACTGGCTTATACTACGAGTTATAATGGCTTCCTATATAGTTCACGAAATTTAATACTACTTTGTGGAAAGTTTACTTGGGAAAAGCATGATTTAGGAACAAAAGGCTTCTCGAGAGCAAGTGTGTAATCAGAATGATATTTACGAAAATAACATCTTCAAGGTGGTTAGCCGGTGTAGCTGTATGTTCTTAGAGTTCACGACAATCCTCAAGCAGTGTTTCTTCTGCCTCCTAGCTACAAACACCCGCTTTACTAAGTCCATTTCACAACCTAGAAAGAGGGTGTGCTGTATTTGGACTACAAGTAACCTAGATTTAATTCACAAGTCGTAGCTTAGAAGAACTCATTGACCACGAACACCTGCAGACCTGTGATTGTGCCGTTTTTGTCAATCTCTACCAAATTCAAGAACTATTTGACATGCTCCACTTCCTTAGATAAATCTCCTGACAGTCTTTAATGACAGATGGAAATAATGAAGGCAGTGATATTTTCACTCGTGGGTCATATCGCCACAGCTGATGTGCTATTGAGCTGAGCGAATTACACTACGCTACACACGACAGTACACAAAGAGGTGAAAAGTAGTGCTTAGGTTATGGCACAGATAGAAGCGTACTACATGGCGGAATAGTAAGTGCAAGATAGTAAGCAAGACGAAGAAGTTAGCTAGGCAGAGAGACATTTTGCAACGGTATCCTATTTTGACCTGGCGTGACGGAATGGCAATTCTTTCCTCCCAATTCTCAAGGAGCATGAAGGTGGGGAATGATCTTGGAACAGCAGGATGCTGGCCTCGATCTCCTGGATGCTGGCCGGGCACTGGTGAGTTGTATCAAGATATTCTGGAGTGGCATGTGAATACTAAGATTGTTTGTTGTATATAAGGAAGGAAGGAAGGACTGAGTGAGAATCGCTCGAAGTAGCAACCACGTCGTAGGTAATTAAAACTACGCACGATCCTAAAAAGCAGATATTTTTGAAAGACCATGTTGAGATAGGGTTGTGGGTGCAATTTCGAGTTTAGACTGTACAGACAAGGTCTTTAGTCACACATGAGCTCAAGAAGTAAACGCTCCAAGGCAATATTTCGTTTGTCACATCTCTCGAGTCTGCGCAAAAGATGTTCAAGGTGATGTTCTTTCGGGTATGTTCACTATATACTAATTATCCTATTCCTTTATAAAGTTCACGGTTGGCTTATCTATCTTTGCATATGATGTGAAAGTGCATTGGAGAGGTGACTGTATATATATATAGAAGGCCCACAGTCTCCATGTTTCTTGCCAGTGACGGATATACCTCTCTGTGTAGTATTACTGGAGACCGGCCGTGTTTTGTTTCGTTCAGAAGCTATGCGAAGTGCTGCACGATGTTGATCTGATATTTGACAGGCTTTTTTGCTCTCCAATATAAACGGAAGTCGGCCGGCGGATTCTCCTATGTAAGTTAACACAACTCAGCTTTCTAGTCGGCGGCGCATCACAGGAGAGGTTATCTGAACTGCAGGTTCCTTGCCCCGTAGCAGAAGAATGGAATGAAAGTTGGTCACAATAACGTCCAAGAGGGCTGATAGATAGATATCTGCGCATCGTAAGTGTTGGAAGAATAAGCTAAGAACCCACTTCTTGATGGCTTACCAACTGCAACAAAGATGTACTCCACAACTCCTCTTAGTTTTTCCATCAAGGTTCCAACATCGTATCCACCTATATAGAGATGTTGGGCATAATGTTAAGCTTAAACCGAATTCCAACAGATGGCGAATCTTCTGTTTGAAGGGAGTCTTTGGGGACCGATAGGTGGTACTGCATGGGGCTTGACGAGTTAGCACAATTTGATAGATATACTAGTCACCCACTTGTAAACATCTTCTTCGATTCCATATAGCATTCTGCTTTGAATAGCTGTTCATCTTTGACGGGTTTCGCTGCTACGATGGAACATTCAAGTCGGGGGCTACGACAGTCACTGGAGTTTTGTTCGACATGCGTCCATATTTTCATCCATACCTCATCCAGCTCTCCACAATTGGCAATCACTACGAAGATTCTACGTTTACGAGGGCCTTGTTGCCGTTACATTCCCACCAATGGCTCTGAATGACGAATACAAAAGGTGAGGTTCTTTTTTAGGTTAAACTAGTCTCGAATGGCATCACAATCGCCGACCAAACCCACACTTACGACTTGTGGTCATGAGTTCGAAGATGCCGACCAGCAGTCTCATTTTTACGGAGTGATTGGCTTCAAAAGTTTACAGCAAGACGCCGAGTATTGTTTGTAAGATATCTCGAGCATCGGTAGGATACCGCTACCTACTGATCCGTGCAGTGAGTACGCGTTCAACTGAAAAGAGATCTGGGGGATTTCCCGCGATGTCAGCTTTTGCCACTTCATTATCCGGCACTACATTGCTGCTTTATTCTTTTTGTTTATCATTTCTCATGTCCATTGCAACTGGTTTTGAATTGAGCAAATGTCGGTCATACATGCACGCTGGTTTTCAGCTTTCTCGGTGAGCCACCTAGGAAGATTCGAAATCGGGGATTAAATCGTCCGGTTAATTGACGATTTAGGGCTGATAGATACCGGGTAGAGATGCAATTCGAGAATGGGTCAATCTATAGTCATTGGGTGCTACGGGTTCGAGAATATTCGCTCCCCTGATGTTTGAGATGAGCACGAATAAACTTCTGACTCAGGGAGGATCATTACACAACCTTCAATTTCGAGGCAGCCACTAACTCTATTCGGAATGGCGAACACGATATCAATGCCAGGACTGGAGGGACGGGGACGGATTTAAGATGTAATATGCGAATTTCTATATACAGCGATCGAGATACAACACGACATAGCAGAGCTACCCCTTAGCGAACCGAACTCATTTCATATCAGCTCAAGGCGAACTACCTGCCGGAAACCACTGAGGTGCGCTCTCGCGGCTTCGTCGATCGTAGATGGTTTGGACTATGTGCCTCAATTGCACAGTCGCATAATGCTACCGTAGCCCTGACGATGGTCGTACCTCGATCCTCGTTCCAAAACGTGGCAATTAAATTGCCTCCCCAGGCCCTTAGCTTTCTAGATGCTTTGGAAGCAGGGGAGATGTCAATACGCTTCGCATGCTGAGCTGGCCTATCCCTTTCATCTTTTTGTTATCTGATTGTTCAGAGAGAGGGATTGGCATTTATGGTTCTTTGGTCTGCCTCAACATGGCATCATCTGTACTTGATATGGTCCGACATGCAACGCGCACCATCAGCCTGTCAGTCAATTGCTGAGATGGCATAGATTCATGGCCGTCTTTTGAGCGGGTCTCATTGCGTGTCCATC
>Ga0247810_10000268_pt1 | contig 73446 bp, 64 predicted proteins | sample UWRJL119311C1_FD_179918 | JGI IMG/M metagenome (GOLD analysis project Ga0247810, IMG submission 179918) | Plant litter microbial communities from Arlington Agricultural Research Station in Wisconsin, United States - UWRJ-L119-311C-1 | ecosystem: Environmental > Terrestrial > Plant litter >...
CCCCCCCGAGTTGTATTGCAATGCTTGAACGGTTGATAAGCGAGTTAATGCAGCCTTGACAATAGAGGATAGCTAGGACTTATACAATAACCACGCAACAGGTTCGTAAAGAACAAAAAAAAAATAGTTCACAAAGGGCGAAGAAAACACACTCGAAGTGGTATAGAAGTATTAGAAGTATCAGATTCTACTAACTCCTTAATATTATCTAGCAAAGTTGTCTGTCTGTTCCACTAGCTCTCATTCCATCCATTCATACATCCCCATCCCATGAAGCATTCGTGCACCAGATCAAGGAATGCAGAAAGGAAGAAAAGGGAAGGTTGACAACCCCTGTCCATGTAATCACAACAAACTACCACAATAGTAGACTATGTGAACCTAGGAATAGGAGAGATCTATCAATCTTCATGCAAAAGGGCATAGAATTAAAAGCTAGCGGGAGAACGGGAACATAAGAGCTATCCATCCGCATAATTACGAAGCCCTAAGCTCCCCAGTTTTGTTGAGTTTTGTTATGATTTTGGCGTGCTGCGTGCATCTTCGTACTGGTATGCCAAAGCAGATGAAATGTGATAATGAAAGCGCCAAATGGAATCGTGGGTCTCATCTTATCGTGAGGTATCGTTACGCTTTTTGTGCAAATACTGTAAAGAAATAATCGAACATAAATGAAGAACCGCATTGTGTGTTCAGCCAATAGCTCATATTAGGTTATGGAGCAGGAGGGCGAGAAACGCATAGCATGGTGAAGTACAAGCGAAAGTAGACGTGGCACAATCAAACTCCGCCGCTATGGTGTATGGTGAGGCAACAGATCTAAGGCGAGGCGGCAGGCTCTGTTCTGGTAAAAGCAGATCCAGATATGGTCTCAGTAGGTTGGCACCTATATCAAAAGGCAAAGGCAAGGCGAAAAAATGCAAAATGCCAGCCCACATCTGGTCCAATAATATACAGAGAATCGAAAAGGCTGATGTAGACGTGGACAAGACAGGAGAGGTCGTTTGGTGTGCTTTAACCCTTAACTTGAACCATGCGCTTAGAAGCCTCGCCAACTTCGTATGCTAAATAGCCTGAGACATCCTCCATGGACTGGATAGATGGCCGGGAATTACCGAGTGGTGGCAAAGTGAAGCCACGGGATAGCTCTGTCTGGACAAAGACCGAGCCACGCTTATATCGACGATCGGAAAACTTATCGAGGACGGCAGCATGGTGCTTTTGAGGGTTTTCGCAACACTCAAGCATCAGTGCGACAAGTGGACGGATCTGGGTCCAGGTGTAACCGGAGTAGTAAACATGCGCAGGGGTCTATTGAATGTAAGTACGTGGCCAACAGCTCTAGTATCGAGATATAGCTTACCCAGTCGCCATGCTCCTTCTTCAATAACATTCGAGCCAGACAATGCGAGCCAGCAGCGATGTAGCTAGCTGGGCTACTGACAAAACGCTCATCCATGATTGCAACCTCCAGAAAGTATTTGGCTAATGTCCGAGTGTCCAAGTCATACTCATCAGCCTTACTGATTCGTCGGAGGAAACTCATTGGTCCAGGCCATCCAAGCTCGAATTGAAGCATGCTGAGCATGAATCGCTCTGCCTTCAAAATCTCGTCGACAGTGTAGCCTCCATCAACCATAAAGACGACTTCGGAAACTGAAGGGCAGTTGATCTCCTCGTACTTAGCAGCGACAAAGAGTGCTGTGGCACCAACTAGCTGAAGCTTACCCAAGGACACGACCTTGCAGGAGAGGAACCGATCAATATAATTGACACAAAGAAATAGCGTCTCTGGAAGCAACGAAAATCGGTGGTGAACCTGAATGATCCAATCCATCAACACGGAACGCATAGACCATTGGATCTCAGCTTGGTTCTCCATGTAGTGGGGGTTTGGCAACATCTTGAGCTAATAGAACGTAAGTACGCGTTCGTGAAAGAGGTAAACAAACACAAAGTCCCACGTAAACAATGACCCAAAGCGAGACCTGCATGAACAGTCTCCACCGGGGGCCACGATACGTGTCACAGAAATGCATGGGTGTAGAATGATCATACCTCAAGTTCTCGCATGTAAGCGAAGATATCCTCCTTGTACTCAGCTACCATGCTGACATCGAAGAGATCGTCCTCGATGTCCTCATTGGTTCTCGAGTTTTCGACCAAGACCTGAGCTTCTGCTAGCTCCTTCTTAGACTTGTTGGTGACTTTGGGAAACAATACGGTAGTAACACCACCTGTAGTATTATCACCGCGGGATCGATATGAGTGAGCAGTTGTATATCCTTGCTCATCGTAGATCTCGTCTTCATCATCTTCCTCCTCCCAGTATTCCTCGTGCTCTGCGACCATTGGTGGTGCAGGCATGGCTGGAAGGGTAGGTAACTGTCTATGCAAGCTCTCAAATGCCTCCTGGGTAGCCTCGGAAACTTGAGAAACCTGGACAGCCGGCTCTTGTACAATCTCAATGGCCTTCTCGTACTCCTCGTAAGCTTGGTGTGAATCAATCAGTTCATCAGTGGGAGAGTCGAGGATGGCCGGCTCCGTAACTTCGAGTATCACTTTGCTTTCCAATTGCTGAAGGGGTTGTTCAACGATTGGCTGAGGTTCGGGTTTGAATTGTTGTAGTATTTGATGGACAGGTGCGGCGGAAGCAACCTCTGGTAGAGCTGAACCTCCAACAGGTGGCTGACTCTCCATATTGTCCTTGTATACAATAGTTCCCTTCTTCATAACTGTACGCTTGGCTACAGCTGCTGCCGGTTGAGCCAGTCCCAATGGAGCCTTGGAAGCCAACATATTAGAGCCAGACTCGATGCTTGCAATTTGGGTGTTCTGGTGAGCAGGAATCTTCACAGCGGCAACATTCAAAGGTCTTTGGGCTGGTCTCAAGAAGCCCGCAGACTTGTCGGCAATATTGAGAGGCTTGACATAATCTGTGGGCTTGCCAGGAATGACAGAATCATCGCGTGTAGTGTTGAGCGTCTTTGCGGTGTTGCTAACATCTCCGAAGGCAGTTCGCTTAGCGGCAGCCTTGAGGCCGCCGATATTCAACATTGTCGAGGGGATTGCAGAAGGTTTCGAGAGGGCACCGGTAGACTTGTGTCGTTGGTGGAGAGCTTGGTTGTGGGCAATGGGAGCAACGTTTTCATCGCCTTGAATACGCGTGGGTCGCAGTGGGCGCTGCGGCTAATGAAAGTATAAATTAGTTTGGGTATGATGATCAAATCTAAATTTAACAGAAGATTGGAGTCACCATGGAGATGATGAAGAATGTAAGTGGACTTGGCATGGCGCATAGATTGCTGGAGATTGGCCTCGGAGCAGGAAAGTGTAAAGGGGGAGAAACAATAAACAAAGGCAAGAACAGAACATACCTTTGCATCCATAATGGCGATGGTTGACTGAATAGTATGCGATGGTAGAAGAAATGCCAGTGATCGCAATGAGGATAATTGATGTTTTCAGCGGGATTGGTTGTCGTGATGGAGAATCCGCGTCGTGAGTGTCATAAGCGTCCTGTAAAAGTGATGGGAGATTAGATGATCCGGTAATGCTGCGGCCGCGCACTTTGGACAAGTACGACAGGTGAGACTACCAGCAACTCATAGATGAATGAAGCTGAAGAGGATAGACGTGAAGATGCGGGATGTAACGAGGCGAAGAAGAGATGAGGAGTTGGGCGTGGAGTGTGGGATGGGAGTTGGAGTTGAAGACCACGATCCTTTATGAAGCCAGAATCCACAACTTTCTTGTAAGCGTGCCTGAACGAATGTAAACAAATAATGCCAAGCTTGGTGGTCCGTGTGCTGCCACTAGCGGCTAGTCGCTGCCATGCCGGCTTAGCGTCAAACCTTAATTCGATAACGCGTCTCCCCACGAACATCAACAATTGAATTATAGATCTTTAAACTGCTATACGCTCATGATATCAACCTCTCACCTGCTGGTGAATTCGGAACTAATGTTCAATAGTCACAGAGGCATTTTCCCATGCCACATTCCATGCTGGGTGAATTCATTCAACTATTCTTTTCTTTTTATGCATATCATGCGTTTCTCGGCGAAAACATCACGAACCTGCCACCACCTCACGTGACGTGTATATTCCACTCAACTCTCTGCGTTGTGTCAACTCCCTTCGTCCACCACGGACTCTATCCTGCGTCAAAATGTTTCGCTGGTGGAGTGCTGGTGCTTTAAGTATCCCTCGATGAAGTCGCGGTCTTTGGTGGTCACTTGATTGGAAACTTAGCCGCTCGGAAGGCGTCGGCTGGATAGATGGCACCTGAAGGGTTTCCAGAGCGTTCCCCCACCACTTTGAAGGCGAACCAGTACGATGTCGGAGTATGCTCGATTAAGGTTCCCTAGGCGCAATGGTTGTCTATGAATTGATTGCGACTCGCAAACCTGGAGAGCCACTAAACCAGCCGATTTGCCAGCAAGACCAAACCAAACCGTCCCATCCCCATGGCCACTGGAAACTTGCGCTTATGGCGCAGGCGGCACTCTGCTCCTATCAACATCGCATCGCAACCCTTTCCTGCACCATAATCCATCAGCGATCCTGTTGCTTACCTGCCCTAAGCTGAGTAGCTTTGTTCTTTCCGTCACGCTGCACGCTCTCTTCCAGTTCCTTGCGCTCGGGGTGGAACGAGGTCTGCGGTCTCCTGGCAAGACATGGCATGGCCCCAACTCCGTAGGCTGTTCGGCATCACCACCAGCGTCCAAAGGTCATTGGGTCGTCGTCATCCAAGTCTTTCCCAACCTGCGTCGGATGGAACAAAGCCACAAATCCTTTGCCTTTTCGGACAACCCAAACCACAAAGCCTGTCCGAATTGATTGCATGTGCGTGCAGCTCCATGTTATTATTTAATCAAGCATTCGCGACAGACTACTTTGTCACGACCACTCAAATGCGTGCTCTTACCACTTGATTCGTCCACCGCCCCTTTTGCACTTGCCAGTGGTCACCGTCACACACCTTGATGCCGACCAAAAGCTAAAGATGCATCATGTAGATGTAGTAGATGTAGATCACCCCCATCATCAGCGCACTGCTCAAGTGCCAGCCCGACGTGCTCGTGCTGGTGCAAGACGCTGCTAAATGGTACCAAACGGTCTAAGGCAGTCTAGGTGTGTGGGGATGTATTCAGCATGAATCGCACAAAGATTGGCGCAATAGATTCGGCCATAATCGATCTCAGACAAGGGCTTCGAGATATTTGAAACTCTGCGCCAGCGCATAAAGAAATACTGGGGCGCAATGACTGATAATGATCACCACTCATTAACAAGCGCAAAACTCTAGACCATCTTCGAGAATATGGTTCCCCCCCACAGTCGACCTTCACACCAAAAATGAGAATGCTCTCAGGCACCTACTAATAACTTCGTCTTTCTGTTCTCGTTGCATCGCAGAGGCCCGGCCCTAACCATGGGCCATGTCAATAGATTGAGCTCTCGATACCTTGAGAGGTTACTTACCATAACTAAACCACAACCTATCCTTGTTCTGGTCGTAGGCGCATACACTGATTGGTTCTACACCAATCAAGCACTTGGCCACCATTTGTATGAGTTGTCTTGTCCAGACGCAGAGGAATTGGTTGCGATCTTAAGTCTCCGGCGGTCGGGGTGGTTTCTAATCTACAGGCGCAGCAATCACCAATACGCGAAGCTACTTTCTGTGTAAATATGTAAAAAAAAGTAGCGTATAGTTTTTTGTGTAAATAGTTGAACACACACTCCGTACCTAGTAGTGCTCAGGAATGGAGCCATGGCGGAAACGCCGGAGATCAGACGGATTGATGGTTCACATACAAACTAATATCGCAATTGCAAATATGAACAATCGATGCTGCTCAGATTGTATTCCTCTTATGAAGAAGCGGTTGTGAGGGTATCATATGGTGGTGATTGCATGGTTACTATTGTACTGCTGGAACTGTAGCCTGTGAGCAGAAGTGCGCGCCCAGCGCTGAATAGAAATTGCAATAATATCGTACTCTCACGTGTAAATACAGACTACGTTAAATGAGTGAACATTCAAAAGGATTTTCTAAAATAGTTGAGACATATATAATGAGATGTTTTGCAAAATATGAGCGTCAATGGTGCGCTGCATAAAATCCTTACACAAGTGCACATCTGCTCCACTGCAAGACCTGCCTTCGACCTACTCCTCTTCTCTCCCACACACCGGAGTTGCTTCAAACCTCAACACAACACTGAACACAATAACAGGTATGCGTCCTAGGTGTTTGTTTTCCATCTGCCAACCATTTCAAACTCTGCAGAGTGCGAAAGTGTCCACCGCTTGACCAGTTCTAACCCTTCACCGTCGCAGGACCTACCGTCCGATTCGAACACTCAGGACTCCAAATGCATCGATAGGCATCACAACGACATCCCTTTTGATCATTCGTAAGTCATTTTCACTGTTATGTATTATGCGATCATGGAATCAAGATATCTGGCTCCTCGCTGCCCATTCTGGCTATGTCTGTACTCCAGCTCTACCCTCACCAACCCGAAGCGCCTACCCAGGCCTACGCAATACTTATTTCCCATCCGTCCTCTTCTATCCTCATCAAATCACTCCTCAGTGTGTTGCTTAAGTATGGAATGTTCATATCTAACATCTACCCGCATCTAGAATAAATCAACAGCACACAACGCTCGTTCTCTCCCTATTTCCTCCAACACTTGCGACAGCCGACCTCTCCCCGGGATAACCTCAACACAACCTCTTACGACATTTCACTCGGCAGCTGTCATCGACAATACATTCTTATTGAACTGCCCATTGAGGAATGGAACTATCCAATCTTCTCTCTGGTCCAGCCTCTCCCAATAAAATGACCACCCCTCCAGCCGTGGCCCAATTCAACTCCACCTCCCACCGTGCTTCAATGTCACCATATGGGAACCCCAACCCAAAAAGCGTCGCATTCGAGCTATGGGAATCCCCACAGTACCGTGCGCGACTTCCTATGCGTGTACAAATCTTTCCTCATGACACCACCGAGTCTATCATCACAACGGTCAGGAATTTCTATGGGCTGTATGCCGGTCATGGCGGTGCCAAAAGTCTGAGTTTTGAAGATGAGCAAGGAAACACACTTATTGCACACTACGAAAACCTCCGGAACAATATGATTGTCTACGTTAGGGTCATAGAGGCCCAACCCTCCGTGGCAGGACCGTTTGATACAGCGGCATACCAGTCGGGATCGCCGATCAATCAAGCCTACTATGCTGGAGATGGCCATCATATGCCTCCACCGCAACCAGCACAAGCTCTCAGCTATGGGCAACCGCTTTCGCGCCCCACATCAAGGACATCTCGCAAGCGCAGCATATCACCTGGTGGTCGTGGTCGAAGCACCTCTGCTGGTGCTAATCCCCCACCTATCAAGAAGAGTCGTTCACGCTCTGGATTCAAGAGCCGAGGATCCAGCACTCATGGCAGCTTTGCAGACAATCATAGTGATGCTATGAATGGATATAGTAGTGGAGATGGGGCCCCTGGTTCGGTTTCTAGCAAGACCAGAAGTGAACACATTGGCAATACCGAGATTAGCTTGGACAATATAGTCGAAGGTGGTCGTCGCAAACGGGCAAAGTTCGAGAGCTCGGTAAGTCCTCAGTCTGATTCGGAATACTTCGTTCCATAGCTAATTGAAATGTAGGAACTGCCGTTGTTTGCACCTCCGCAAATGCCAGCTGCCACTTCGAACTCCTCTGTCTCCCCTGCTCGTCGCATGGAGCATCAGAGATCCTCTTTCCCCTTTACGAACCCGTCACACAACCCATTCTCGAATCCCCAACCCTTACAATCCCCACAAAGCTATGGAAATGGCTTTGGACAGCCAGGCCTGTATTCTACGCCCGCCATTGGTCGTCGCACACGAGGTGGTGCATCATATCCTCCCAACAGACAGTCAATTGGCTCAACACCAACTGGCAACAGCTCTGGAATACTTCCTACACCCGACCCAACAGTCGGAAGCTGCATGTCGGAGGAAGACAAGGATGTCGCACTACAGTTGATGAGACTTGGGGAGATGTCAAATATCTCCCACGGTCGCACATCTGCATCCACCTTTGCAGACGATACGTTCAGTGGCAAGGCAGATGCTGCCTCATCTTGCGCTACAAGTGATAATGAGAGCGAGAGCGAGAATGAGCTACCACCTGCCCACCGCCAGAAGCGCGAAGCAAGCCCAGTCATGCCCAATGACATCAAGAAGTTTGCACCACATCTCAACGACATTCTACCAAGCCAAGATAGCACTGAGCCAAGCGCCGACGAGTATGAAGATGGCCACGACGACACATTCAGACCAGGGGTTCAAGACGAAGCAGCAAAATTGCCAAAATCAAAGAGCGTTCCAATCATGGTCAAGCCTCGAACCAGCGGTTCTGAAGGTAGAGTAAGATCCAACAAATCGAAGCCATCCCGCCCAGGGCAAGTCAAATCCAAGAAGCCCATCAGTGCACTACCAAGTACGAAGCCCATCTCCCCAACCTCCATGCCACCACAATCGCGTAAGACCTCCAACGCCTCTGCGCTCAATTTCCAGCACCAACTTGCGACGGATGAGGAGGATCTTTCCTCCAAGCCTCGTTGCCAACGCTGCCGAAAGAGCAAGAAAGGTTGCGATCGTCAACGTCCATGCCAGCGATGCAAAGACGCTGGACTAAGCGCTGATCAGTGTGTCAGCGAAGATGAGGGCAACGGCCGCAAAGGACGTTACGGACGCCATATGGGGGTTCCTGTCAAGAAGGATGAGACCGAAATGGACGCTCCTATTCTTCCTCCTGGTCTGATGGCGGGTGGGCAAGGAAGCCTCGATAAGAGCAAGAAGAGAAAGCGCTGAACTTCCACACCAAGCCAGATCGTCTATCGAGAGCTTTTCGCCTATGCGCAATGATGTCCAACTTCATACGCAACTCAATTATAAATCTCTTTCGTCGCGCGAAATATCGATGACAATGGCCTCGCGGCCGCAACAAAATCATTCTTCCCATATCTCTATTAAAATGTTCTCTGGCGGCGGCGTAACATGGCGTTCATGCGATGAAATAAACACTTCCTTTTTGCTGTTTACACAAAGTTTCTGTTTGGTCTACTATAACAGGCGGGGAACGACCTGTTACACACTCCTTTATGATTCATGGATATACTATACGAGTTTCTTTACGTATTTCGTTTTTCCTGTTATCATGCTTGTGCACTTGTGCGCTGTTGCGCTTGCGCTGTTGCGCTTGCGCTTGATTACCTTATCATATCTACTTGTTTCAGGGCGAGGTACAAGCAGCGTTCAAATGTGGCGCGTCTGTGTTAGGAAGGGCTATGGCACTGCCACGAGGGTGGGTTGGCTTGAGTATTAAGAGTACAGTGGTTGTAAAGGTCAGGGCGACAGGTGTGATTATATCATTCAACCTGGTCAAGCTGGTGGCAGATGTTTTCTTTTCTCTCTAGAAGTGCGAATATGGATGGGATGCTGGGCTGGCTGGCTGGTTGGGGGATCTGGAATGGGCAATGGGGAAATGGAATGGAACAAATCATGGGGAGATCGTGTGAACAAATTCGTGATGGAATAACTCTCTTTTAATTTGTCTTAATCTTTTTATCTGCAATTGAAGAAGTCGGGTTTTCACACTACATGAAGCGCTTCCTTGGTCAGCCCTTGAATGTTAAAATACTAAAAATAACCTGTTATTAGCAAGTTGAATGCAAGTACCAAACTAAACTGTTTACCTACGTTTTCCATTCTCAAATACAAATTGCGTATTCATGCTGACGGTGTGGCAACGAACTGTTTAAAATCAAGTAGCTTGTTACTCTAACTGTTAACGGCTCCTATCTCATATACCAGACACTCTTCGCATAGTAATCCGTAATTGTCCTTAAGCTCCTTAACTGATAAAATTGCAAAGAGAGTTAAAGCTCTACAAGCATACAGAAGGTTTTAGTTGTATTTAATGCGGCGTGTAGTGATCAGGGGCTGATCGACAAGCGTGAGCGAAGTTAGTACACGAGATCACGGTATGAAGACGCTTAGATCATTAAAAAGAAGCTGAAGGTATCGAGATACATGAAAGAAGGCTGCCAAGGATCTACCCTAATAGCATGTGACCTGGCACGTGATACTCGGTAAGCGAAAGGGGGTTCCAACTAATGCCTAAGGCATTCATTCATAGCCCGACCAGTATGTGACACCATTTAATAGCTTCACTTGAAGGTATTCTTTGGTTTGGGTGTATATACATGCAGAGAGTAAACTCACTGCCGTAATATTTTCTTTGACGCCCGAGACAGATTGCAGTTGCAGTAATTCCCCACGCAATTAGTTACTTTATTATTAAAATCCACAGAAGTAATGAATTCAATGGGGAATTATGCAAGCAAGGTGAGTTGGGTTTTTGTTTTTAAGAAGTGCTATGCTTGTTAGTAATGCTTGGTAATATTTGCTCGCGAATAAAATATGTGAAACGCAGAGATTCTGTGCATAATATCATTTAAAATGTTAACAGATTAGTTGTGAAGACCGGCATTGCAGCTCCTTTGTCTCTATTCTGTAGTTATTTTTAGTAAAGTCTCAACCATACTATTATCTGCTTATTCACCCTTCGGATCAATAAATGCGGCAAATTGGGGCATTGTTAAGGACTGAATGATAGTGAGAATGTAATAGCAACAGATGTAATATCAACGCAAGTGATCGGGTCGGCGAATACTTAGGAAGAAAAATGCGACGCGCGTTGGCCAAGAACTTTGATGTCAATTTAACTAACAGTATAGCCTCTTGATTCACACCCTAAGACTGAGACTGAGATAGCTGGCTCGGTACAGCAAACGGTATGCTCCTGCTTGCGAGAGGCGACTAGCCAATTGATTGTATGCCCAGGGTATAATAGAACTCATTTCACTTTCAATATCATGTTAGAATTGTGTTCCCGTCCCTGGTCAAAGTGTGTTTCCAGCAATTAGATGTAACTTTTTCTTATATAATTACTGATTTCGGCAATACGTGTCTTTTGCATTACCCATATTTACCGATATTTCCAACATTACAACGTATCACCAACATATGCACATTGCATTACCAACATTCACCAACATGTTCAATAGCGCGGTGGACTACCATTATTTGACTGTCAGATCACTAACATTTACTAGAAATCCAAATATCATGTACGTTAACCGCGTTAACAATACTATCTCGATTACCAACATTACGAGCTCACAGCCCCACCCTCGAACCAGTTCTCGAAGATTGGTTAGTAGCGTACATGTATCTAATTCCTCCCCGCGTAATCTATAGCGTGCATTCTGAGGTTGTAGACACTTGGCATTCAGGGTAGTATATATGTACGTAGGGTCAGCTCGCTTAAAATATGGAGAGGTAGACAATTATCCAGCAAATTATCTCATAAACCAACTCTTCTCAGTAAGTTCAAGCAATTATGTAATTTCGGTAACAGCTCTTTACGTGAGTTCCATAATTCTTCGACCAATGATGACAGGCTTGACACGCATAGGTAGTAAATGACTTGGGCGAAATCGTATTGGCAGCCAAACGCAGGCTCATTTGCGTATAATCTCACAAGTGGGGTCTATAAGGATTAAACAGCTTGGATTATTTGATCAGCCTCAGCCTCAGCCTGCTTCCCTTCCATACTCTCTTTTCTTCTGGCTTGATTTTTGCTATTCATCCGTCTCAGTGAAATGAAACTTGAGATTGCGTTTTGCAAACCTGTTTGTTTCTACCCACGTCTGTGGGCCTCATTGTTTCTACAGTCCTCAAATTGACATGGACTTCAACATAACATGGCGCAAGCTAGCTGCAGCGTTCGTTACCTACTATCTTACCCTTGTATTCTACCGCCTGTTTTTCCATCCTCTGGCTCGCTTTCCCGGCCCCCGTCTAGCAGCTATCTCGCGCTGGTATGAGGGCTACTATGACGTTGTGTTGGGTGGGCAATACACCTCAAATATTGCAGACTTGCACAAAACATATGGTATTTCTTTCTCAAATATCATGCACAATTATCCAGTGATGTCCCAGGTGCGAGTTTTGACCTTGTCCTTTCTTGAATAGGACCCATCATCCGAATCAGCCCGCATGAACTACATGTCATGGACCCGGCATTCTTCAAGTCACTCTATCGCACGGATGGGCGTTGGAATAAGTATCGCTGGACCTACGATGCGTTCGGGGCAAATGACTCTACGATCTTTACTTCAGGTCCGTACCGCGGCTTACTCCATTATAAACCTACCCCTAGTAGCTCACTCAGATGAATTCATAGACCACGATGCCCATAAAAACCGCCGCCATGCAATTGCCTCGTTCTTTTCTAAACGAAATGTTCTTGCTCGGCAAGAATTACTACAGCGAAACGTAGACAAACTCTGTGGGTGCGTTTCCAAGCTCATTGGGACTAGCTTCAACCTAGGCGCTGCCATAAGTGCATTTGCACGAGACAATGCCAATGAATTCATTATCGGCAAAGCCTATAATGAGCTTGACTCGGAAGACTTTGGTATTGGGTTGTCTCTAGCGTCTCAAGGCGCAGGGTTATTCTGGCGCACGACGAAACATGTACGCTGGTTCGGTCGAACGATAAGGGCAATACCCATCAATTGGGCAATGAAGATTTCAGATGAAGGCACAAAATCCTTTCTCCGCTACCTCCAGGTAAGCTAAACGTGCCTGTGAAGCAGATATCTAGGGCAGGTCCCTGTTACTCTTGCTATATGGTTATCTTGTTAATAACCGATTTTGGCAGCAATCTGAACAAGATACCCGTGATACTATGGCTGCTGCGACATTCTCATCCCATAGTAGTGAGGGCCAGCCTACTATGGTCCACGAGATTATTCACTCGAACCTTCCACCAGCCGACAAAACCTTCAACCGTATTTTCGAAGAAATAGCTACCGTTACTGGTGCAGGGTACGAGACGACCGCCAACACCCTGAGACTGATCCTCTACCATGTGTATGCCAATGACGATATTCTTCAGCGAATCAGGAAAGAAATAGCATCAATATCTACCCATTCTCCTGAGCCATTCGTGCTAAAGGATTTAGAGCAACTGCCTTATCTCACGGCTGTCCTGACGGAAGGATTACGCTTAAGTCCTGCAATCGCTACACGAGCGGCGCGTATTACGGATACGGATCTCTTCTACAAAGACTGGCGTATTCCAGCAGGTACACCAGTTGGCATGACTACTCTGTTAATGCATATCGATGAAAAACTGTATCCCGATCCAATGCGCTTTGATCCAGATCGTTGGATAACTTCCACCGTCCGGGAGACGACCGATGCAGTATTTGCTCCCTTCTCACGAGGAACGAGGGTATGCCTTGGAATGAAGTAAGTTCCATTACATTCTCACCCACGACAGGCCTTTTAAGGTTTATATCTTTCATTTGCTGATTCAACTGTCCACATCTTAGCCTAGCGTGGGCGGAGATGTACCTGCTTCTCGCTGCCATTGTTCAAAGGTTCAATTTGACGATCGAGGACGCCACAGCTGGCGACTTCGAATTAGAGAGGGACAATTTTGGGATCGGTACCAAAGCTGGGTGCAACTTGACTGCTCATGTCACGTCGTACGACGGGTTACAATAGCTAGACAGGACTGCGACATCTCTGTTCATACATTTATTAAATACTTGATCTTTGAGTCAAACGCATCAGATTGTTCTTATGCTGTACGCTGCCATGCTTAATTTCGATTTTATGAAACTTGTTTGAGATTGTACTAGACCAGCCAATGACAATACATGAATTGATCATTTCCCCCTCACAATTATCAATAGGCTGGTGAAAATAATTAACGAGAAATGTACATCTCTTGTAAAACGGAGAGGACACGGATATACCCTGTTTTTAAGGATCAAATCAACACGAAAGACATAATTCAATTCAATCATCAAAATTTCATAGTGACCGAGACAAATCTGGTACGTCCCGATCATATATTTACTTCTAAAGTAGATCACTCATATCGACTTTGTTACCTTGTGTCATAACTAAAGCTTCTGCACATGTTCTTTCAAAAATTCTTCCTCGGCCTCGGTGTTCTCCCGTCTCAAGAGGGCATTCCTCGTGGGGTACCTTCCAAACCGCTCCAATTGCTGCATGTGCCGCTTCGAAGCCGTGATACCTAAACCAACCCACTCATGTTCCTCCGTGGTCACACATCTTATCTTTAGGGCTTCAAACAGGCAGTGCGCTGCGATCACTGAGATCAAGCTTTCACGGTGTAGTAGCGGCATGTAGAATGCGGACGCCTGGATGACAGTGACCTGCTTGTCGAAATCCCGGGCGATAGCCTTTGTAGCAGTCTCCCAAACCTTCTCATCAGCGCTAAAAGCGTCGGGCAACCCACGGAAAAGGTTTCGTGAGAATTGATCTAACAGAACGACCAAGGCAAAGCTCGCCTCTGGCTCGAGAGCCCAATCATCTAGCTCGTTGCGGCGCGCCTTCAGGACAAGATGCTCAAATTCGGATTTTATTTGGGCATCAAGACCTTCGGGAGCAATAATCCATTCTATGGGCTTAAGGTTGAACCAGAAGCTCACAACACGCTCGGCGTCTGAGTTCATGATGGGCGAGTAAGAGGCTGTCGAATTGCTAAAGATAAATGTGATTGTTTGAATTTTGAGGAGCTACTGTTGTGGGTTCTTCTGTTCTAGATGCTGGAAGTGTTAGGCGAACTAAGTCTAGTAACTAAGGCATAAAAATTAAGCACGCAAATGCTATTACGATGTTGGAATTAAATCTAGCAAAGCTGCCCTGATACTTTAGGTAAAATATATCTCGCTTACATCATGTGATGTGTTTCTCAGAAGGATGACCCTTTGAGTTCACATAACCACAACATAGTACCGAAGCTGATAATTAAAGTAATAGGCCATTAGCTATGGGTCAGCAGGTGGCTAAAGAATAACTGGTTGGCTCTTTCTACAAACACGCATGTATATATACGGCTTTAAAAGGAGGAACAGGCTAGTGTACAATACCCTTAGAGTGTACGATACCCTTAGCCAGTCTAGTATTATGATGATTCTAAAAAGGCAATTTAAAGAATAGGAAATCAAATAGAGAGTGGTAAATTCGACTTTAAGATACATGATATAGGGAGTATTAAATCAAGAGAGGAAGCAAAGGATTTATGTATAATTTGCTGGTTTCCTGTCATTAAATCACCAACATATATATTATTATTATTAAATTAGCTACATAAACTAGAACTATTTCTCTTGGGCTTTTTTTAAAGCACTTCTAAAAGCTGAAGCTGCCTTACTTGATCGAATGTTAGCTTTACCTTCTAGAAACTTCTCAACTAACCGATTCGTCTAGCTAATACACGATAAGTTCTCGTAACGATAGGGCCACATTTATAAGATAAAGCAGCTCATCATTTTGGTAGTGACGGGGGCCTAAGAAAATTGAAAAAAGGGGTAGTGTTGACAAGAGGGCAAGCAAAGTGTTGGTATATTCGAATGATAGTTATGTGACATAGTCATATAACCCGCCATTGAGTATGTAAACACTCCCTTCGTACTTAGTCAATACGACAAGCACTGGCTATTACGAGAATGTAGTGCCCCGTATTCGACGTGATCTCACTCCAATAATCATGAGTATGGCCAACCGACAGTTTGCTACTGCTAGTATAATCCAACAACTGTGCATCGCGATGTAAGGAGGATTCCCGCTAGCATATAAAACTATGAAGCATGGAAAAAGGGGCTATGCTTTCCATATTAATCATAAATAGTACCCCTACTCTCAATGAGTTTGTAGAGTCGATTTCCTTCTTCTTTCAATGCCAACTAAAGAGGCATGTTTATTGATATCGCTCATGGCTTTAGCAAGCCTAGTCATTAGAAGCAAACATTGCCCCGGTACAATCATTCATACGTCCCTTTTGGCGCCCTTCTTGGATGAAGTTACTAGGCAGTGATTTCAGAAGAATTGTTCTGGTTGTGAAAACACACTGAGTGGGGATGATACATCATATCATACGACTTCGCTCCGCCAGCCGCTCATAATTATTTGCACTTCAAAGCTAGTTGTATTCCTTTCGTGGCAAACTACATTCAAGCAGGAACAGCAATCAGTTTCCTGTGACTTATGGTAAAACAAACATCATACGTCTAAACTAACCATGCACAATCATCTGGTTTTGTGTTGGCAGTGGATTACTTCAGCTTAGTCATCATGCGTAATTAGGGGTTCGCTTAAAGCTCAACGTTGTTTAAAACAATGAAGCTGCATCTTTGACACAGGCTTAGTTACTTGTAGCCAGTATTCATATTTAGCCAGACTAATATGACACTAATTTAGCAAACGTGATGACTTATATTAGGTCAATTTTCTTGCTTGCTAGTTTGTAATCACCAAAGATAAGTTTAAGTATTCTTCCCCACCTGATCGATGCTCACTGTTACATTTTAAATTCTCTGCTTGATTTCCATCAGCTCCTCCACTTCAAAAATTCTGTGGAAGTGATAATGGAACCATCAACCTAGCAAGTTATAAACCGGCCTCGTCTTACTCCATCACTATAAGTGCCGGAAGTGTGCATAATTCTCTTAGCAATAAATCTCGCAGTAGATGATACCAGTACAACTGATTGCTTAAATTATTCCAATGACCTTTACAGCCAACAGCTCTTCTCGGATTCTACCTCCTGAGAAAATGAATCTCACGCCATCTTACAAACAGAAAATGCTCCACAGCTTTTGTGGCGTATCTAGCTTGGAAATATTTGCACAGCTCCAAACCATTCAGAAGGCAAATTATCGCAAATTAAAATTAATAATCAAGCTCTAGATGGAGTTTTATGGTACCCAGAATTGCCCTCCCTGCTCACAAATTTGGCATTCAAAAATCGGCTATTTAAAATATATGTACAGGTAATCACGGTGTTCATTCCCTGCCATTCACTTTCTGTCAGACTAGCTCATATTTCAATTTTACATTCAAAAACAATACTAAGCTGTGTTAGTGCTATATAGGTTAAATTAATGAGTTAAAGTTGTTAATTTTACAGTTGAAGTGGCTAGCCCCTCCCTGAATCCCTGTGTTTTGTATATAAATGTTTCTATCACTCCTCTTCACATTTTAGATATACAGGGACTTCTTATTCGGACATAACTTATTCTGCAACTAGATTATACTTATAAACACAAACTCACCTTTTTATCAATACATCTTTCAATCTTGTTTACAATTTTAGAAGATTGTCATCTGCATCCTCACTATCTTGTCCTTTGACATCAAAACCAACTACATCAAAGCTTTACTTTTTTGTCTTACGCTTCACGTGGTCCAACAATGCCCCAGCTACACAAGCTCCATCCAATTCTGGCTTTGCACATCTGCCATCCGAATCAAGCCATACACACACTGTTAGCACAGGTACATCTTCCTCAACCCTTCCATACAGCCTCTTTGACTGTTGAGGCTCCATCCCCAAAGTTACTTGAAACTTCGCTAATCTTTTATTATCTTGCAGCCACCAGTTATTAAGCCAATAAGGTTCGCCAGGTGACCGCACCGGCACCGGGTTATAAGAGCATGTTTTGTTGTGGTGACCATATCGTGCAACTCGATAACACAGCTACTGGTGGCAACATCAACATCAGTATTCCCGGCGATGAATTGGTTATGTCTGACTTTTTGCCAAACAAAGCCTACCTCGATAACGCCCGCAATTCGTGCCTAATTGAGGTCGAGGATGCTACATCTGGCATATCCGACGTTTTCGCCGTCTTCAGCAACGGTCGAATGTACGGAGACAACCCAGCACAGCTGGAGATCATCTCCAACGAGAAATTTACCATGATGAACGACGCAAGTACGGAATCCTTTACAAGGAGCTCCCCGGCTTCGTCAACTTGCCGGTCTCTTGCACTGCGCACGATACTTCATACCGGGTCACTTTGTACGAGAACTTCCGTATAAAGAACTGCGCCAAGAACTGTACGGGCCTCCGTAAGGAGGTGTATGACTTTGGTCGCAAGGGCCCCGATGCCACCCTCCATACTATACCGAGTGCAAGGTATGTCGTAACAAGAGGCACAGAAACCGAGGGGTGGGTGCGAACCCTCGCCTTGCTTGGGACTGGGCCATTAGGTCTTAAGCTTGGAGACATGGCTGAAAATAAAAGAATTGCAGCCTGTAGATAGGCCGTGAATGTGGATAGTGGGGTGAGATGATATTCTGGGGTATTTTACAGGCATTGATTGATAATTGTATGCGTAGTTAGCACATTGCGATAGGCTGAGGCCTTTTGTTTTCTGATAGACCAATAGCAAAGGTTTTCGCCCTTTGAAACCTTTAATTCCGTACCTTGAATGGGAACGGCTAATACAAAACCTAGATTTTAACTTACGTCTTAAATGGCTGCCAACAGTAAATCAATGTAGATCTCTTATTGGTCAACGCACAACATACGCGAAACATTCATTCACTGCACAGATCCCGAATTAATACTATCGGAAGGTCAAGTACACCGTATTTACAAAGACAGCTTTGATCTATTCCAACTCAACTAGAGCTTTTTTTCTATTCAAAATTTCCTGAAACTGCCGATATAATATTTTTGCGTGACAGATAATTTTTCCAACATGAAGTTTCTAGGAACTTCTACCGGGACTCCAGGTTCAAGCCAAAATTATGATAGATTTGTGATATCTCAAGCTCCAACTTGTCTTCGACCACGTGGTATACTTTTCAGATAAACACATCAACTTTTAATTTCATGGCGATATGTAAAGGGGATTCTGTCAAGCTGCCCGGTAGCAGACTATTGTAGAATAGACTAAAGATGAATTTCAAACTAAACTTTTGTAGGGCTACTCGATATAATTTAATTGATATAGAGCTTATTTGCCCTAAGGTAGAAGTATACGTGATCTTTATGACAGTACGAGGAATTCAACGTTCGGAAAACAATATCTCATAATTTGTTTAGTTTACGGTGGACGTCACAGTGACTATCGAATGTTACCTTCTTTTTACATAACTTATACGAAGTACAAACACGTAGACCACTAAAATTAGCTTGTCTCACTGCAAGTATTTAGGGTATGGTAGGTACAGCCTTTTACCTTTGGTACTAAACAAATCAAGAGAAACCATCAAGAACATCTGAAACTAAGTCTGTTTTGCTGCCATTCACAACGACGATCTAGCGGACCCAAGTAATAATGCAATCAAAACTCTCAGGCCTTCCTTCCCACGATACAAACCTGATCGAGCGTACAGTAAGTGCCCTTGTCAATCTCGCCCATCGCATCCTTCTTCAACCTCTCAACTCTCGCCTTACTCCACCCACTTCCCTCCTCCTTGGTCAAATCCTCTAAGCATCCCAAGAAACAAACAATTGCATTCCTGGTCCCCTTGTCCCTTGCCTGCAATTCTGGTTCTTGCAATCTGTCACTCGAAAAGACATCTTCGTGTACATCCACCAAACCGACTTCTCGAAACAGATCCTCCCTCCTCAGGTTCCTGGACTCTCGCATCATCATGCCTATCACGACATCATCTTTTGAGCGAAATGGCTCCAAGCCGTCAAAGATTTCCTGACACGCTGAGCGAGAGACACCAGCTACGGAATTGTACAGAGTGAAATTGCAGGAATCGATCCATTGCAGCCAGCCACCAGGCTTCAGCAACGTCAATAGGTTTTCAATTGCAAGTGCCCATTCCGCCCGGGTGGTTGCAATGCTGAGGAAGCGGACTGCGACCACATCAAAGGTCCCTATCTCTGAGGCTGGGAAGGGGAGAAGCATATCTTGGTTCTTGAACGTGACATTTGGAGGCAAGGAATGCGGCGGAGGGAAAGTGGAAGATGAGACATCGAAGCCGGTGAATTGGCATGTTGGAGGTAAGCTTTTGGCAACATCTAAGAGCCAGATCCCAGTGCCAGTGCCCACATCCGCGATTTTGATGCTGGGTGAGATCAATGGGATGTTGGGGTGAATGAGAAAGCCGAATATTTTGGTTGTGAGGATGTGCTGTTCGTCTAATCTATGTGAGAGATTAGCCTGGACGCTGTTACGATAAATTAGTGCAATGAGTCCACCTTTCAGGTATTTCTTCAGCACGAGGAAACATTTTTGACTTTGGCTGTGGAGTTTTGGTTGTATTATTTCATTATGCACTTGTAACAACCTGCCCAACTAGGTAACTCATTGACTATTTCGCCTGGTCACATGCATCACGTAACAGAGCTTTATCTTGGTTCGCTTATTAGCTCTTGTTACCGATTACCACTCCCAAATTCTGTCCAGGCTGATTGATAAATAAGTTTTAGAGTGGTCTACATAACTAAATGAATTTGCTTGAACAAGTATGGAATCACCAAAATGGCAGGGAAACTAATTATTTATATCACAAGCTTTAGTGTGTTTACCAAAGTGTTCACCTCCTTCAACGTATAGCTAGGCAGATTTTGGTGGGGTATCTACTACTTAGTCCCATTACTTATTCCACAGATCCCTTCGTAATACAGGCTCGAACCATTGATAATGAGACTCTCTGTTAGATATTCAATCCTTACTGTTCGGCTCTGAATGTGTAGACAGGTGATAGATATTTTCAAACCCGATCGCAACCTGAGTTGGGACCATAAAAAATACGGAATTTGAGCGAATATAGGATTGGAGAGTTGCTGCTAATAGATAACCCGGCTAATTACACAACACCAGGTTATGCTATTGCTCGAATGCTCCCTTCCAGTGATATCGAGATGAATGCGGGCGGGGGTCAAATGCCGAATTTAACATGCATTAGTCAGAAGGGGCTACTACTAGATCCCAGAGATTGGTGACATGGCTTTTAAAGCAGGGAAGCCCGCAAAGTGGTTTTGAAGGCAGTCTAGTTTCTTCTTAGGCTTTCTTAGCACAGAACAATAATTGACATGGTATGCCATCTCAAATACGCATCGACGTCAGCGGCGCTCAGGATTCTACAGTACTTAGAAACGAGTTCCTCTGTGAATAGACTATGTTCTAGATGATCTGGAATCTCTGCTCAAATAGTGTTCCGTCTCGACATAACTTTTCAGCTTCACCATTCATAAAGCCGTACATCAAGGCCGGTCCAACCAGTTGGAAATAATTGCTACATCTTCGCAATACCAGGGGATATACTGTACCTGCTATAACAACACAGACGTCGCCTTCTTTCATGATTCGAGGGCCTAAACCAATATGCCCTTTAGAGGTTCGAAAAACCTTTCTGCACATTGAAGTCCATGTCATATCCTGAATGAACTGATGTGCAGAGCCACTGGCTGCCATCGTTTGAATGATGGCTTTGTCTTCTACCGATAGACTACCAAAAAAGTTCACCGAGCTGTCATCTGTCCTTATTCGTTCATAGTCGAGAACTAATGCCGCCAAGTCCGACTGCTGTTGTTTTTGATTTTCTCCAGAGGTTGAATCCGAGTCGTTTAAAAAACCGCCAGTAAGAACAAGACTCAGTGATAAAAGGAATTCCCCCACCGATGTGAGTGGTATGTCAGGTTCAACCACATTTCTGATCCAAATATGATCAACGAGGAAAGGAATATTCTTTTGCATCTCCTTCTGCAGGGTCGTAATAATAAGCTCACTAGGTTCTATCATGTTCGACATGGTCTTCAATGTATCTATGAAAATACCGCGGCAGTTCAACATCATACCTTCTTCGTATTCAGCAATTAATATCGAATTGTCAGTCTCTGGAGCTGCTTGTATAGGACAACGCATGGGAGCGACCAGGTTCAAAGCATGCCAATCTGGTACCCATGTTGGTAAAATCAGAACTCCAGGTTCTTCGTGGTGATCAACAAACGCTAAGATTAGGAGACTGTTCGTGCGTTCTATCACATTCAATGCAAGTTTAATATATGCCTGAGCAGGTGTGATACTATAATCTGGCTGGACGAGCAAGGTACCGTTCACTTTAGCACTGGGATGAGACAACAAGGCATAGATATAATCGCGCGGATCAGTTGACCGGTGAACCCGCGCCCAATGGAGAACCTCGACAAAGCTGTGTACCGGCGTCCCCGATGAGTCTGTGGCCCACACAAGATTGATATGGTTTGCAACCCATGACTTCATTTGGAGAGTGTTTATGACCGATGCACCGTTACCATCCATGAAGTAGCAGAACTCTGCCACCTCGGTCCAGTCAAGCCAAATGTCTTGAGTTCCCCAAAAGAAGCGCGCATGGTGTGCTAAGCCGACTTCCTGGATGATCCACGCACGATGGAAGTACTCAAGGTCAAAAAGCTCCTTGACCGCAAGCCAGGCATTTAGCAATGGCTTATCCGCGTCTGCCGTGTCGTCTTCCGCGTGTAGATGTTGACGTGCGACCTGCAGATGCTCATTCGGGTTCTCATTGAAGGTCCTCAAGAAGCTGATGGCGAGACGGGCTCTAGACTCAGCATCCTCATCCTCTTCATGGAAAGGACCCAGCCAGCACAGTACGTGCTTTGCTTTGCTATAAATGGTGCCCATCATGCGCACTTGGGACTGGCGCTCACCAACATCCCTCTGGTTGATGCAAAGGGCATCGATCCAGATACTGCGTGTGTGGCCGGTGAGCCGTAACGCAACTAGCGATTTGAAAAGACCTTTACCAATTCCGAGTTCTCCCTCGTTAGCCTCGTCAACGCACCTAACCGATGCGATGGGGGTTGGATCCCCCCACACGTATGAGATTGCCTCGTAGGGCTTGCCGTCGATGTGCTGAGTCACGATGTTGCAAACAAGTGGTGCATCATTTGAACCGGGGTGAAGCTCCAAGATGCGAATGCATTGCGGGGACAATGATTTATAGGAATAATGCGGTAGATTAGCCATTTAGTTGGAGATGGTTTGCTTCAGCTCATCCTGACGCTCAACGAAGGTGCCAGCTGAACCATGGTGTCACCACAAAAGTCGAGCTATTGATAATAGCTTCTTTGGGCATAGCCTGGGTTCCCACCGATGTACTGCATAGGCAGTCCACGTGGGGATCATTTCAATCAATACTACGCCAAACTAATAGACAGAATTAATATATATAATCGACTCACACCTCAGATTAGCAAAGATCAAAGAAGAATACTTTTTCTCATACGACTTAACTAATGATGCTAGTTTATTGTAGGGCTGATTTATTCATCACGTGCGTTAAGCTACTAGCTTTGTGACAAGCACTTTGTTCTGGAGCAGCTGAAAATCTATATGGATTACGATTGGCGAGAATACTGTTCTTATTTGGCTGCCACAGATTTTATGTAGCAGTAGTTTTATACGTTCTCTAGGCATAGGCATTGTTTCGTCTTGTCGTTAATAACGGTTAACTATATCAGCTTATGAGGATACACGAAATGTAGAGGCATCTACGTCAAATAGAGCAGCGATGCAAGTTTTCTATATAAAAAAAAAGAAAGGTAATGAGTGAAAGATGCAAGATATGTGGTAGATACAAAACGTGTAAAAGGCGGATTTGCGTTATTAGAACTACGGTATACAAACGCCAAGTTCAGGTTGTAATACGATGGAGTTCAACGCTAGTATATCTATGGAATCTAACAGAATATACTGACAAAACGATAATCAAACCCGTTCTGGGGTGATCGCTACAGGTAGAAGTCGCCGCAGTCGCATCGAGATCTCAGCATAGCCCTCCAGATTATCTGGGGTGAAGATTCCATGGCGAATGAAGAAGTCCATCATGACAAGCGAGCTGTTCGGTTTAAACTTTTGAGTCATCATTGCCTCCTTGACTTCTTCGATGCTCCAGAGATGGAAGGCCTCTACCTCGTCATCTCCAGGTATTGGAATAATGGTGTCAGGAAGCTCAATGTCAAACAAGTAGAGAACTTGTGAGTAGACTAGTTCGAGAGGTCTGCTAATACTGCTCTTAGCGACATGGGTAATGACTCCCACAGGGATAGCATGCTCTTTTACGTATTCGGTGGGCAGAGAAGCCTCCTCGTGAGCCTCGTCGATGATGCATGAGAAAGGTGTGTCATCGGCCTTGACACCGCCTGCCACAGATGTGTCAAGCATTCCAGGGTATGTCTTAAGATGACTACTTCGTTTAGGTATCCATATCTTGATCCCTTCTTTGGTTCGTACAAATGCAGTCATATGGGCGCCACGACCTGCCAGTCCCAACACTGGCGACGTGAATCGCTCGAAGACTACATCGTAATTTGCGCCCATGAGTCGGAAAAGCTCGCTGTGTTTGTTCACTGCTGAGAAAAGCTTTGAATCCACCATTCCGTCGATGGTTTGCTGGAAGGCTTCGGTGCATGCTTTTCCGGTATCTGCACCGTTGGAGCTGTCAATCAACTTGATTGTGAGAGCCTCGTGGTCGATTGAGAATTGCGATGACCACGGTATTTGCGAGACGACAACCGGTGATAAGAAACCATGCGGACGGTTGTCGTTGGGTAAGAGTAGCTTATAAAGTACTTTGAAGTCATAATCGTAAGGTACACTATTACCAATTAGTAAGTGACTTGTTATGGCCGAAGTTAGACGGACTTGTCAATCAGGTTGAAGAGGTCAAGAAAGCTCTTAGGTGGAGCGGGAGGAGACATCCTTAGCCAAATGCTGATTTATAGTGACTGTAGCAGTTGCAAGCTCAGAACACTACAAGGAGGGAGATCGCTAGTGAGTCAAGCGAAGTCGTAGCGAGGTAGCGTTTGCAAGGCAGAGAATGTCACTTGCTCTTTATAGATCAAGACACAAACAATCTGTTGATCAATACTAAATAGAGAGGAAGTAGAAGAAGCAATTATTAATATATTGTTAATGCGTTGAACTCAGCCATCCCCTCCAGTTTTTGTTTAGCTCAACGTCGTTAAGAAGCCTTGGCAGTACGCCCCACACATGAATTGTAGCTCACATGACCAGGAATTTCTACGCTCAGTTGTTGAGAACGTAAGCAATTGCAAAGATATCCAGCTGATTTGGCTTCTATAACATTTACGTATGAAAATGAGGCTATGGAATAAAGTAGGTTAATGTATAATGCAGTGTATGCCGCCCCCTTTTTGAAGTCTCGCTTAATCTGCTAGATAACCCAGATAGGGTTGATCATTTCTTGCTATAGAGTTCACTTTAAGGTCGTATAGATGCTATGGTAAGCTATACTGCCGTTAAAGCACGGCTCTAGATATGACTTATTTTTATCATTCCAAGAGTATGCGCTTTACAATATTTCCCAACGCGACCTGTAGCAGCCCTTGCGATACCTTATATTATGAAGTTTTGCACAACTGTCCCTTCGGACACTGATTGTCTCTACCATGGATCCCGCACGGAAGAAAAGATCAAAGACATGAGAGTAACTTTGGATGCAAGCAAGATGTTACCTCAGAGTAGGCATTATTTAGATGTCTTGTAGATCTTGGCAGCATGCAAAATCTAGCTGAAGAAGAAACAAATGTTTTTCTCGTAACGATTGAATCCACTTTGATGTGAAAATTATGCACGCCTCTTTTGATTACAAGATTTAACATCAGAAAAAAAAGGGCGGGGAAATCATTCCCTAGAAAAAGAACCAAAACAGATAAAAAACGCAAAAGAATAATCGACGTGGGCAGGATTTGAACCTACGCGGCCGAAACCATATGATATCTATAAGATTCTTTGCAGAAACATTCGAGTCATACCCATTAACCACTCTGGCACCACGCCATTTATGAAGAGTTGGCATCGCACACATGTTATTATAATGCGAAAACCGCCGACGAATCAGAGGCCGTTAAATATCCACCGCCTTCGGGATTGTGGCAGAATAATTATATGATGGGCACATTTTGAACATCAACATTCAACAGCCCTCTGTCCGCTGTGCTACGAATCGCGCCTGGGGATCTAATCTGCACTCCAGAGGAACTACGAAACACCAATATGTCTACAACTACGCCCCCAAAGCCCTCCAACCCTATGGTCGTCCCGATCGAATCCCAAGCCAAACTCCTCTCTGTCATCTCCCTCGGAGCCTTAATAGTCGGGCCCATCATCATTGCGCTGCCGCCGCGAAAATTCGATTTCTACACAATAGCTCTTATGGGCGGGACGTTTGCGGGAGGAAACCATGTGTGCCACGAATACACGGGGCGCTCGATAATACGGCGGTGCAAAGATCGGGTCAAGCTGGCGACGGGTGGGGAGTTACCGGAGAAGGCAAAGCTTGTGCAGGCGAAACTGAGGGCGGAGAAAGAGGCGAGGATATTGAGGGAGATGAGACAGGAGGAGAGTCTGCGGCGGAAGGCTGCTGGGCTTGGAGATGAGCCGGCGGAGAAGAGCGCTGTCTTGGAGGAGGTTAGGAGGAAGGCGGCTGAGGAGGAGAAGAAGAATCTGATCGATCGCATATGGCTGGGGAGCGAGGATAAGAATTGGAAGGAGAAAAGGGATCAGCGGGAGAGGGAGTATCTGGAGGAAGGAAAGGGTTATGGAGCGTTGATCATGGACCAGATTTGGGAGGTGTGGACGTGGGGTAAAGACAAGACGGAAGAAATCAAAGAGAAAGATGAAGAGGTCTTGGAGAAGAGGAAGAAAGACGCCGAAAACAACCAGAAGAAATAAGGGACGGCAAATATTTCGACAGTAGGGATATAGGATAGCGGCATCTGGATCAAGTCCTGGATGTCAGTTTTGTACAACACATTGGTACAAATTATTGGGAATCGGCTGTTAACAGGCGTCAAGGCTCTCCAAAATCTCTTAGGGGCTCACATATGGAAGAACATAGCTGTATAGTATGTACTATAATATCACGATCTACACCATTATATCTCTGGGGCTGAACGATTTAAATATTTGAAAAGTTCCCTGTCATCCAAGCACAGTAGGGTTAGGTGCGTTTGATGCTTGTTGCGGAATACCTTTCAAAAACCTATAATGTTGCTGTCTTCAATCTTTAGGAGATCTGCAGTGAGAACGCATATACTAGGTAACTTCAAGCAGGTGGAAGGAATTCACGGTTTTGAAAGCTTGTAGCACATAAGGTATAGAGGGTATTTGGTTTTGTTCGCTAGTCTAACATAGGATTCATATCTACATACGGCTCGACGTTTCCAACCTGGGCTCTGTACATTGGTTAGGATCGTATGGCAGCAACGACGCTTATTCCCATCATTCACAAATTTATTCAAGAATCTCCACCAGCAGCTTTCCGTTTCTTCTCCTTCTTCACTTTCTTCTTTTCCGCTGCCTCAGAACCAGTACTAGTCCGCTTGCGTTTCTTGTCTTTCTTAGATACCTCCGTTGACAAGATCTGTGCGGCAGCTGCGTCTTCTTCCTCTTTGGCCTTCATGCGCGCTTCCACTTCAGCTTGGAGTTGTCGTTCGATAGCTGTAAAGTCTACCTTCGGTTGATTCGTCTCAGGCTTAGCTTCCTCGTGAGTTAGGGTGGAGTCAGCAACTTGAACGATTTGGTTTTTCTTGTGTTTCTTTATTTTCTTCTCCGAAGGCTCTTCCTCATCGTCACTTGTTCGCTGCGTTCTTTTCTTCAGAACCACCTCATCATTCGACTTCTTCGCTTTCTTTGTTCTCTTTTCCGTAGATGGCTCAACGGGCGTAGGCTCGGTATCGACCATGAAATATGGGTTTGATTCGACTCCCTTTGAAGTACTATCTTCTTCGGCTTCAGATCCAAGCTTGCGCTTCTTCCCAGCAACAATGGGTATGAACTCTGGCGCGGGTGCATCTTTTGCATCCTCTACCTCGCTTTCAGAGTCGGAAGTGTCGCTGTCATCCTCTGAACTAGAGTCTGAACTAGAGCTCGAACATTCTTCAGGCTTCGCAGACTCGCCAGAGACAGCCGGTGCTTCCTGCCTCTCATCCACAACCATCGGCTCAAAATCCAACCCCATCTTCCCCAAGCTCTTCTTGTCCTTCAGCTTTTCCGGCGGCAGAATACCCGTGCCCGCCTTCCGCGCATCATCTAGCATGCCCCGCGCCCTCCTCATCATCCCACCGAGCGTATGCCAGTGTCCCTCCTCGCCCCTCTCCCATCTTCCCCGCTCTTCGGGGTCCATGTTGTCCATTTCCGCGCGCATACTCTGCATTAACCGATCGTAGACTTTGATTTGTGATTCTATCAGGCCGAGGTGGCGCTTGAATAGAGAGGGCCATTTTGCGTGGATGGGAGCTTTGACAAATGTGCGTGGGGTGGTCGATGAGAAGGATGCTTCGGGTTTAGCTTTGGGATAGGGACGAACGCGAGGGGGTTTCTTTTCCTTTCTGGGTGTCCTATCGTTCTTTGGCATTTTGAGTTTTGGAAATGCGAGGTGCTAGGCGTGAATTGGTGCGTGGTGGGTGTTGGGGCTGTCAAAGTTGCGGGCGCTTTTGTAGAGCTTTGAAATTTTGGAAAGCCCAGAAATATATTTTTGGCGAGGCTGGGAGTATGTGGGGCAGAAGGCTGAAAATTGAACCCCTGTTGTTACTTGTCAGTCAACTCTGAGACAAAAGCGACTTCTCTTTGATCAAAATCTTTCAAAATAAAACCTGGATCAGAATTCTCTGGAATCCTAAAGGTATTGTTTTACTGGTTAGATCATAGAACAAACAAGAGGTTCACTTCTAACAGAAAGGCGAAGAAGGTTACAGCCACGTGACTTACCAGATATAACCATTGATAAACATGATTCGCTCTAGGTTTCCAATTGTTCTAATTTTCAAGCTAGGGAAACGAGTGCTATAGGTGTGTATAAAACGATCAGGCTCTAAAGTTAAGAGATGCGATAGTCCGTTTCACTAATGAGATGGACATATGCGCTGAACTTGATTTGATCGTCTTAAGCATCAAGCAGAGTTGGACTTTGACAATGGGAGAGAGAATTATATTAAATTGAAGGTTATTTTGTCCATACCCATGAACCATTTTGGTTACACTTCCATCCCTTGTGGGTGATTCCTTAAGACGCCGTAGCTATGCTGTTCCTATCAACCTTATGTAATGCTCAAAACCAAAACCGTTCAGATTTCCTGAAGCCTGACGGGGTATATGGCAACGTGTGCCTGCACACCGCTCTCGCATATTGCATTTTGCAAGTTGCGATCTAGGTCCCTATCTTTCCAATGTCACACCAGCCACGCACATCCTACTTTTGGTCAGTAATTGAATACTAGGTCTGAATGGAGTGACTTACAATACAACTGACATACTTGCACCAGCTACATTGTGTCTGGGGCCCGTAAAAGTTGTGCAACAGCAGTATGAAGACGATGAAGACTAATACTAAGCTTGCAACTCGGACGAGCCACCACGCCCACCATGCAGGCTTCCGGCCTTTGAAAAACCCAATAGGAGACTTCGCGAAGCCGGTCAAGCCCTCATTAGGAGCGGATGTTCTCACAGGTGTGTAAGGAGGTTCGCCATGTTTTATTCGTTTGCGTAGTGCATTGGGTGAATGTAAAATGCAGATACCCAACGCAAGACCCATCAAGAACCCACCAATATGGGAGAAATTATCCAGGCCGGGCAGAAGGCCTAGGACAAAAGATATCACAACATCTAACCCGATGAAAGCAAGATCTACCATTGGACTGGGGCGTTCTTTCCAGGTGTAGAGTAGATCGAGAAGGGTGAGGGCAAGGATACCAAACAAAGAGCCGGAGGCACCAGTTGAGCTGATTCCAGGTGCTGCAAAGTTGCCTCCTAGCACAAATCCAAATATGCCTGACGAGATGTAAACTAGAAAGAAGCGGATAGGTCCGATTGCCATTTCCATTTCGCGGCCTAGTGTGAGTTGGAGAAGCATGTTGAATCCTATATGGATGATTCCAGCATGAAGGAACATTGGTACAATGAAGCGGAACCATTGGTCTGGCTTGTTTGATTCCGAAAACGGCTTGGCACCAAAACCGCAGAGTTCATGCAATTGGCATCTCGTTGTACTAAAGTCGACTGTATTTGGACAGCCCCACGGTTGTCTGAATTGACCCTCGCTGATTTGTTCGCCGACAGCATTGGTAACGGTAGCATTGTAGTGCATACAAGGAACGTATCGAGAGCCCATATTAATGGTCACCCATGGCGAAGGGCCAATCATGGGGTTGAAAGGTTTGGTTTGTATGGGTGAATTTGTGAGTTGCACTGAATTATGTTAGTATAGCCTTCATCTCCACGCGGTCTTCAAATTTCATACCATTCTTGACGATCTCTACAATGAATACGATAGATTGTATCAGCGTGAGAGTATAAACCACCCAAGGTATTCTCTTCTTTGTCTTTTTGTTTTTGAAGAACTGTCCCAGCCCCCCACTGCGTCTTTTTCTTCCATCTTCACGGTCATCGAGCCCATGGGCCGCAGCTGGCGCATCGTAAACATGATCGGTGTCGTCATGCTTTGTGTTCGGTTGGGGATAGTCTCGTAGTGGTACAGTATCTGAGAAAGGATTCTGCGAGTGGTCCCGCCCTCCCTGCTGCCCATAGTATCTTGCGTCCGACCCTAATGTATTTTGACTATCCTGTCTGTACGGATCGTGTGTCCCCATAGGATATACATGGTCGTCGAAAGGAGTTTCGGCGGGGTAGCCTCCTGGTTTTATGGGAGAGACTGAGGAATCGCCTGCTGCTCCTGGTCCCTGGTTGGGGTGTAATGAGGGAGGTTTCGATTGATATGAAGGGGCTGGATCTGGATTGTAGGTTTGGTATTGGGAGCTGGACTGAATGGGATTGGAGTTGTAATAATCGTTAGCAGCCATGATGGCGATGGGGGTCTACCCTCCCACGAACGTGCACTGAAGAGAAGGTGACGACGTTGATATGTGAGTGGGCAGGTCGTGTATTTGGTGGCCCGAGTGAGTATGAAACAGCTGAAAGAGACAGGTGTTGGTATGGTGCAACAATCACGGATGCGCCGTGAACTTGTATGAAGTGGCCAAAGGTCATGAATTGCCTCGCAGCTTCAAGTACGAAATGGAGTGAGGCTCCGAAAAGATGGAGCTGCTGGAAAGCGTAGGCTATGTGATGTCTTGGACACTGCCCCCGGTGTTTGCGCAAGTAACTGGTGTGAGATGAGGTCAAATTATGGGTTTCCCCTGAAATAGATCTGAAACCTGAAACTAGCGACCGCTGCTAATAAATAAACGCGTACCTCTAACCCCCTTCCCAGCCTTTGCTACCCAGGTTCAACAAGCTACTTGATAAATTGAATTCAACCATATTGGCCCTTGAGATGGTAGAGTTGCCACGATCACCATTTCACACACTCTCTCTATTAGAGTGCTCTGAATGTGTTGGCTGTTCTCCGAAACAACCAACAACACCGGGATGAGCCATCCATCCCATGTGGAGAGCGCCTGGGGGTAACAGGTGGCGTCCGTATACATGCAGCAATCAGTACATGAAGACTTTTACGTTCTGCGCAACGCTTTACAAGTGGAAAACTCGTAGGAAACATCTCTTCCTCGTTGAAGCCTCTGATGGATTACCCGATAAATCACCCAATAGTTGGAATATGTGCTATGTTATTGACTACTAGTTTGTTGAATATTCTATACGGGTTCTGCCAGCCCCCCTAGACAGCGTCGTCAACAATGACACAACAGTGGCTTGTTGCTGTGGCTGGGCAGAGCTGGGCTTTCTAGGCTGGTTACGCTGGCTAGCTGGTAAGGAAAAGGAAGGCTTTGCTTTTCTCACCTGTGGATTCATGACGGGCTATGTTGATTAATGCCACTGGTACTGTAAAGCTGTTGGTTCTACTGTAGCTAGCTAGCAGGTTGGGAGCGGAGAAATGATCAGTAAGTAGTCGCTAGGTGTCTCTAGAATCGTGCCCCTTTTGTGGATCGGATGTAGAAAAATACCAGGCTGTATATAACGTTGCCTGCATTGCAAATGGAGCTACTCAATACAAGTATGGGTCAGCAGTAGTAAATTGGAGACCAAGCGAACATAGTAGACAGAGGAATGATGTCTAAGACAGAGAGTAATCATGGTTAGATGACATATCTATCCATACCTTCATCACAAATTACACCATCATGGTAATAGGCATCAAGAGCTGGCAAATTGGTAAGCTATCAAATCGAGCCTGACCATGATCCAACTGTGGATTTCTATAGCTAGTAGAGCCACGGCGGAAATCAAACCATGCTCTATGTTTGGCGTATGATTCTTTAGTTGTAGTTCTGGTGGTCTACAAGGATCTAAACTTAGCACAAGCTCATGTGTAAGAATTAGAGGTTTCTTACTGCGAGCTATGCCCGAGTAAGGAGCAATCAGATACCATCACTGTACTTCGACCTTTCATAGACTCTCTCGGCTACAAATTCTTTTGAGAGGCAAATTATGATGAACCGGCTCAGCAAGACGATACAATATATTGCTTGCCACTGTTCTTCAACCCTGATCAGGCAAGCTAGCAGAGCCCGCGAGGCTACCAATGGAAGAGGTATGGGAAGATAATACCAAACTCATATCGACTCAAAAGGTACTACTGGAGTTGGGTATAGTATTGATAGGTAAGACATGGTGTGGCAACGATATATCAGATCTGACGCTAAACAACCCAATCAAACAATGCGACTACCATAGAGTACAAGCGTGAATCAGTATATGTCCCTAAGCGCAGCTCCTCCCTAATGGAGACGCAGTTGTTATTTCTTGCATGAACCTCGCCATGTCACCAGCTCTTTGCACCTCCTGCTCTTTAAGAATCCATGAAGTAATTTTGTTTCTGGTTTGACGTCGAGTAAGCGCCTTGTCCGAATCTTCATACGGCAATGTTCTGATCCATTTTGTCCATTTTTCAATAACAGTAATAGCCTCAGCTGCGGGAACCCGCATCCATTCTATATGCCGCACTGGACAGGCTTTACAAACTACCGTTTCGTTTCGATACTTCAGCTCCGCTAAACACAAACCTTCAACTCGATTAGCATGTGGGATCTTCTCAGAAAATCCGAGAGGATATAAAGCGGTAGGTTCCCTATCGCATTTAGACTTCCATCCTGCTAACCGATCCTCAACACATTTTGTAGTAAATCCAATTTTGACGAAGCCTTCGTTACCTTCAACCTCATAAGCATACACATAGCCCTCTTTCAATTCATCCTCCGTAAGAGGCTCAATCATCTTTTCTCGAACCAGCGAATGACAGGCCATGTGATCCGAAGGTCTGTCTTCCTCTATTTCAGTAGCGAAAGCACTTGTGTCATAAGTGTTTTCCCAAAAGTTTTCTGGATCACCCTCAAACTTGCAGGGCAAGCTTGCGATGCCTCTCAAGCTGAGCGGCAAACCATTTACATGATAAGCCTTCCATATCGTCTCGACGCACGACTTCTGTTTTGCTACCCAACCAGAGATTTGTTCTGTATGATGATGACAGAACACATTTATGGCAAGAACTTTCAACAGAAACTTGAGGTTAGTCTCGTGCAAATGATGTTCGGGCTCGATGATATATGCAATAGTTCTTTTGCCATTACGAACCCTCTTCCCTCCAATTGGAAACCTACATTGCGGGCGCTCAGGGTCACTCGTCAGCCCCACACATGTATATGTGGAAGTGTGTGGGAAGCAAGCCAATGCATTGGTGATTTGTTCTCCAATCGGTTCTATTGGCACTGCTGTCCCTTTTGCAATTGGGAAGCACTTTTTCCAGGTTTTGATGCGGGCAGCTTTAATATCTGGCTTAACGTGGTCATGGCATAGAGCTAGTTTTGCAAGCTTTTCAAGATTTCCATGTAGCTCACAGGAAGTTTGAGTTAACGTCTTCATAGATTGGATTTGATTTTCGATGTCCCTAGGATTTGGTCTCCTGCATGGAGGATTCCCCTCTTTCTTGGTTGGGGATCCGCAATTTCCATTGTGAAGGCCCAGCCGAGTCTTTAGAATTTCAAGGTCCAACGGCGCTGCGACGGTCAAAGTCTCACTGACCGTAGTAGCTATGTTCTTTGAAGGTGTTTTAGTTGGTGTAAGCATTTCATGGCTGCCAGCTCCTAATGAAGAGGTTTCGTTCTGGTGTTCTGGATGCTTGACGATTCCAGCCTTCACTAAGGAGGGTGTACTAGGAGGAGTAAGATAGGATGATGCCATTTTCGTACGCAACTATTAAATCGCCTAGCGCCTAATGCTTAGTTCCCTTGTTATTACTGAGTCCTATAGAGGAGACGTCTGTGACTAGATGTCTACCTACCTGGATGCCACGGGGTTTAAGTCACAGGATTGGGAGTAGTCACTATGTGAGGAATCGGACAAAAAGTTAGACAATGCTATTAATGAAGAGAGTAGGTGTACTAAATAGATATTTCAGATAAAGATGATCCAGCAGAAAGTGCGAGAAGTATTTAAGATGGACTCAGCTGGCCGGCAGCTTCTGGTAACTCAGCCACTCGCCAGCTGAAAATGGCTTTTGAACTTTCTCTTGGTAGGCAGACAATCAACGATGTCAACCAACAGAGACGTCATGGTAAGGATTGTGTGCTTAATATTTTATTGATTGTCGTGGAATTCTGTAAGGGGAGTTTTTCAGGCTCTTTCTCTAATACAATTGTAGCTTTTGTAGCTACTCCTGAGAATGAAGGAATATTCTTTTTCCTAGTATGTTTAGCCAACGATAGGCTCTTGTTAAAATCAGGGATAATTTTTCTAAAGGTTCCAAAGATTGAGCCATTAATAGTGATAAAGATGGCTACAGCTTTTAGTAAAAGTTAGTAGAGACGAAAGTACACAGATATGGTCAACTAAGAAAGGAGTTGGCCAGTTTGTGGCTAAACCTCGGCTAAATCTACCCTTGAAATCAATTAATCACGTCGCGTCTATTATGACGCGAGGTTGTCACGAAATAGTTCCATCACCAAATACTGCAAAATCCATAGATTCCCTCTCTCAAACATCTGCCGTTGAAGGTAATATCCTTAAGATGTCGACTCCCAGACTCCCCCAGAAACGAATCCTTGGGGATACCTCCAATACCCGCCGTAACCTCCTTTCCTCACCTGCTGCAGCAAAGAAACGGAAGCTCGATCCCATATCTTCACCGGCGGCAAGATTCAAGGGCAGCCAGAATGGACCCATGGGAAAGCCTGGCTCGAGTCAGCCCAGTCAATTCGAGTCGGAACTGGAGAAGATGACCCAGGACATCGCTGGTTTAAAAGAGCACAATTCAGAAAAAAGTCAATCATGGGGACGACCACCATTAACGCCCATAGACCCGAAAACAGAGACCCTGGTTTTTCAGCAGATTGAAGTTGAAGAAGGTACTTTGAGTGGACAACCAGCAGTAAAGCTTTTTGGGGTGACAGAGGTATGTTAATGGCTGCATTCCAGAAATCAAGTGCTAATGTGCTTCGTGAAGGCAGGCCATTCTGTAATGCTCCACGTCAAAGACTTCCTTCACTACCTCTATGTTGCGGCCCCTATTAGATTTACCCCTCAAGATTGTCAAGCATATAAAGTATATCTCGAAGCTCAGATTGGGAACTATTCCCCTGTGATACACTCGGTGGGCATTGTGATGCGCGAGAATTTATACGGATATGCGGGAAACCAGGCCAATCCATATATCAAAATCACGGTTACTGATCCGAAGCATATTGCCAAACTGCGGTCGAAACTGGAGGCTCCAGGCGGCGCAAACTGGAAGGGGATGTGGACTGTCGGTGGTGATCAGGGTATCCTGACCTTTGATAGTGTTCAGTATATACTGCGCTTCATGGTCGATCTGGGGGTCAGTATCTTGTCCAGTCTATCTGGAAACTGCTAAAATAAAATTCAGATTTCGGGCATGTCTTGGGTCGAAGCACCTGCAAAATCGTACTCCCTTATCTCAGAAAACATGCAGCAATCCAACTGCCAGATAGAAGCGGAAATATCCTATCGCGATCTTATCGCTCATAAGCCGGAAGGAGACTGGGCAAAGATGGCACCTCTTCGAATTCTATCCTTTGATATTGAATGCGCTGGCCGCAAGGGAATATTTCCGGAAGCGAACTACGATCCGGTTATCCAGATTGCAAATGTTGTTACTAGATATGGAGAGAAGCAACCATTTATCAAGAACGTATTTTGTCTAGATGAGACAAGCCCAATCACCAACACACAGGTTCTTGAATTTGACAAAGAAGAGCAGTTGCTCAGAAGGTGGAGCGAGTTCTTACAAGAGGTTGATCCTGATGTTATCATCGGATACAACATATGCAATTTTGACTTTCCCTATCTCCTGGACCGTGCAAAGCATCTAAAAGTCAATGGATTTGACCAATGGACGCGTTTGAAGAATATGAGATCTGAAGCTAAGGCGACAAACTTCAGCAGCAAACAAATGGGCAACAGAGATACCAAAGCTACCAACACAAATGGGCGGTTGCAGCTTGATCTACTTCAACTAGTGCAACGAGATCACCAACTACGGAGTTACACCCTAAATTCTGTCTGCGCCCAGTTCCTAGGAGAGCAGAAAGAGGACGTACACCATACCATGATTACAGAACTTTTCAACGGTACCCCAGAAAACAGGCGAAGATTGGCTGTATACTGTCTAAAAGATGCTTGGTTGCCTCAGCGATTGATGGACAAACTATCATGTCTCGAAAACTACACAGAGATGTCAAGAGTGACGGGTGTCCCGTTCAATTTCTTACTCTCCCGAGGTCAACAGGTTAAATTCATAAGCCAGTTATTCCGCAAAACTCGCGAGCAACATCTGGTCATTCCTAATCTTCCAAATGCCGGAGGCGATGACGGTCAATATGAAGGTGCGACGGTCATTGAGCCCACCAGAGGATACTATGACTGTCCTATCGCTACCCTCGATTTCGCATCTCTTTATCCCAGTATCATCCAAGCTCATAACCTCTGCTATACCACTATGTTGAAAAAGGAGGCAATCGATAAACTGAAATTGATAAAGGATGAGGATTACATTATCACACCGAATGGTGACATGTTCTGTACTGTAAAGCAGCGGAAAGGATTACTATCACAAATTCTTGAAGAATTGCTCACCGCGCGTAAGCAAGCCAAACGCGAATTGGCTACCGAGACCGATCCTTTCAAGAAGGCTGTGCTAAACGGTCGACAACTGGCGTTGAAGATCAGCGCGAACAGTGTCTACGGTCTTACCGGTGCATCAAACGGAAAAGTGCCCTGTCTAGCTATCGCTAGTAGTACTACTGCCTATGGAAGACAAATGATTGAGAGAACGAAAGGCGAAGTGGAAGCCAAGTACACAATTGCGAACGGATATACCCATGATGCTCAGGTTATATACGGTGACACGGATTCAGTCATGGTGAAGTTTGGAACCACGGATTTGAGAGAAGCTATGAAATTAGGCGAAGAAGCTGCAGCCTTCGTATCTTCCAAATTCGTGAAACCAATTAAGTTGGAGTTTGAGAAGGTGTATTTCCCATACTTGCTCATTAACAAGAAGAGATACGCTGGACTGTACTACACCAATCCGGATAAATATGATAAGATGGACACCAAGGGTATTGAGACAGTACGAAGAGACAATTGCCGGCTTGTCCAGAACGTCATTGAGACGGTGCTTCGAATGATCTTGATCGACCGAGATGTCCAGGGTGCTCAAGAGTAAGTTTTAAGTCACATCTCGCACGATGTTTTGCTAACAGTAAATAGCTATGTCAAAGACACCATTTCAGATCTTCTCCAGAACAAGATCGACATGTCCAAGCTCGTTATTACCAAAGCTCTGACAAAAACTGACAAAGAGTACAAGGATAAGCAAGCTCACGTCGAACTTGCTGCTCGTATGAAGAAACGTGATGCTGGCTCTGCACCTGCATTAGGAGATCGAGTTGCCTATGTTATAATCAAGGGTGCAGCTAACGCCAAAAACTTTGAGCGTTCAGAAGACCCTATCTTCGTGCTCGAAAACAATCTCCCCATTGACACCAAATACTACCTTGATAATCAACTTTCTAAACCTCTTGGCAGAATATTCGAGCCAATACTCGGCGAAACGAAAGCTAACTCGCTACTTGCGGGTGATCATACGCGGGCCATATCTGTTGCTGCATCGTCCGTTGGTGGTTTGATGAAGTTTACCAAAAAGACCTTCACCTGCATGGGCTGCAAGAAACCATTACGTGGGAGCGAAGAAAGTGGTGGAGCTGTGTGTTCAGATTGCGCTCCTAGGCTTGGTGAACTGTATCAGAAGACGCTCGGCAAAGTCTCCGACCTAGAAGTACGCTTTGGGAGATTGTGGACGCAATGCCAGCGGTGTCAAGGAAGCATGCACTGCGAGGTTATTTGCAGTAGTAAGGATTGTCCGATCTTCTATATGAGGATGAAGGCCAAAAAGGATGTTGAGGATGCAGGTAAGGAGCTAGTGCGGTTTGATCGTGATGCTGCTGCTTGGTAATGATATATGACTTGCGAACTTGGCGTCTGGGATGGCTGGAATCGTATGGGTAATTAGGTCAGGGAATTATGTGTACGATTCACATGTACTCACAATAAATGAATCGAATATTTTTGAGTACATTTATTTTATTTATTCCGTGTTCTAAGTGTCAATGGTTGCAAGTGCAATACTCTTCTTAAACAAATTTATCTTGGGACGATCTCCAGGACCAGGTATCCATATGCATGCTTATTCTCCAATTTGATCTTTTAGAAAACAATATTCAGGAAGTGACAATATTCAGGAAGTGACAATATTCAGGAAGTGCAACGACTGGAGCAATCAAACAATGGATCATCGATTCAACACGGCAGACACATTCAGTCCTAAGTCCGTTGTTGCCAACAGGCACCATGTGCTTTGCATATACCTTTCTTTGGGGACTCTTCTTGTCCCAATTCCACCGATTTGTGCTGCATTTACTACAAAATCATACAAATCACTTCTCAGCTTCCTCACTTCTGGCCTTACTCAACAAGTGTCAGTCACGGAACGTAGTTGCATCGATGGTGCTCAAGTTATTGGCACGAATGTGACTCGAGTAGTTTTGGTGCTTACGAGTGCAGAGAAGTCCCTTTCCTCCCAAGTATGATGATTGTGTTTGTGTAAGCTGGCATGTCTATATATGATACTCACATATATAGGTTTGGCTCAAAGCTCATTACGGATGTTGAGGTTCATAGCAAATTCTTGTTAGAAATACTTATATCATTCCCATGCAAAGTCATTTATTCCACTAGGAATATAATATCATAATGCCAAGGGCGGCCCGAGACGCACGTTCTTCTAGGAAAACCCCCTGTCGCTTAAATCTTCATTTGGAGAACTTTAGCGATATACGATTATGGTCTCGTAATTGGTTAACATATCACCACAATCAATATCGCAACCTACATTTGAGATAAGTGCATTAACGATTTCATTTCGAACAGGGATCGTCAGAAGTCCTGGGTCGAATATCGTCCGCACCTCAGAAAAAAAAACTACAAAAGTTTTTGTGAATTTGAAAAATGGTTAAACGTCCAATTTCTAAAGAAAACCTTCAGATCAAGATTTGATGGCTTGAAAGACAGCACGGAATCTTTTGTCTATCAAGGTGATATTTTTTTGATTATCATTGATACGACATTAGCACTATTCAGGATGTAGTTACGTGGTCATGGATTCTGACTACCCTTGTAGCTCCTGTCACTTACTCGGTCCCTACGACAGCCGACTGTGGGGTACAATTGCCTATTATTAGGAGCACTGAATATGGGGGCCGTTTTCTTTCTATGTAATTTTATTTTACCTGAGTCTGAAGCAGGCAAAATGTTTTTCTGTAGATTTTTACTTATTGTTGAAGTATCCTGTTGGGCAGCGAGTTTGAAAGATTTCACTTGAAAAAGTGTCATTGTTGCGCATATAGACTTATCATGGCATCTTTTCTACCCTCGAGGCTTCTTGGTCATTCCGATGGGAAGTTCTTCGTCTTCGACCCCCGCTCTCGCGATGTGGACCAATTTGACATAGTTTCCTATACCTGGGGAAAAGAGGTAGCCAAATATAACTGCGGAATAGAGGGCGTAGATTGGGATGTGACTGTGTCTCCAGCAAGAATAGAAGACATCAAGAAGCTGATGGTCAAGGCCGACTTGCAATACCTATGGGTGGACTGCGTGTGCATCAACCAAGCAGATACGGCACAAAAGAACATCGAGGTCGCTCAAATGTACAACTATTACAGGAATGCACGGCGGTGCCATATCCTGATGGACATGTCTGCTGTGTATTTACCACAGGACATTGTTGATAACCTCAAGTTCCTCGATCACGTCTTGTCCCATATGCGTGAAGCGGCGGTCTCTTCAGAGGCCAAGGGGCTGACGGAGAATATGAATAACAGACTCGCTACGTGGGCGAACAAAGAATGGAAGTTCCCAGTCGATAAACCTACAGCCAGGTCCGCTGCTGTCGACATGGGTGTGTTGAATTGCTACTCTACCTGCATTAGCCACGTTAGATCTTTTTTTGACAATCCATATTTCACGAGGGTGTGGACATTCCAGGAAATGATTCTGGGAAAGAACATAACTATGTGGGGGGTCACTCCTGGGAGCGAACCGGTAAAAGGTATCGAGGAACTCCATGTTTGGATGGACCTGGCGACAGACGCCAAGAGCAAGTCTCGCAAGCTTTTCGACTGGATCAATGACTCTAGGCTCTTGAAATCCACTGGAGTAAATGCAATATTGAGGATAATAGAGGAGGATGCCCAGTCACTAGATTCCCTACAACTACAAGTCCAGGGAATCAATTGTGCAAGGTCCGACATTATAAATGGAGGCCCTAATTGGTGGTTTGAGAACTATAAAGGAATTAGTAATATATTCTCAGCTGTTTCAATAACGCCTCGGGAATGCAAGGAAAGGGGAGATATCTTCAAAGGGCTTCTAGGGATCTTTAGTGGACTTTTTACTGCAGAGGAGATTGAGGAGAAGATGTCAGGAAGTGACATAGAAACAATCTCATTCAACTTTTTCAAGCAGCTATCTATCAAGACAGAATTCGCATGGACAAAGCTTGCAATAAGTAGCAGACATAGAGGGGAATGGGATTGGATACCGGTGGTGGAGAACTACGATGGTAAAATGACAACTGATTGTTTTGCTGGTGTAGTCAACCTGGGGCGACTGAAGCAGAAAGGCAGGGCAAAGGCCTTCGCGATGACCGGTATTAGCGGGTCACCACGGAGCTACATGAAGATCTCACTAAACAAAGAAGATGACAAAGGGTTTCAGTTCATCTTCAAGGGCTGCAACTGCGGTAAAGCAGTGAAAACTAGCATGTTTGCCAGCGAGCCAATTCCCACATATGACGAACCCAGGAATGTGGTCAAAGATGAGACCGGCAGGGTACTGGTGCAGTGCGCAACGGTTTTAGGAAGTCTTATGGATCCTGGACTCGATACCGAGCAACTTATAGCATATAGACAGAGACTGCTGAACAAGTTACGGCCAGATTGGACTATTAGCGACCCTAATGCGAAGCCTATAGGGTGGATAAACCGATGTGTGAGCGGTACGTTTTGGGCAGATCCAGATCCTTTGTTACTTAGGACGCACAACATGTCGATGAATTACCGGATGGTTGATATGCAGGGCTGCGAATCCCGCCTTGCAAATGAAAGTACGGCGAACATCTCATGCGAAGTCCGGGTAAATTGTGGATGTACGATCACTGCTCCGTTTGCACTTGTATTTGAAGCTATCATTGCCGTGCAAGGAAGTTTCCTGGGCGAAGTATCTGCGAGAATAGAGGACGAAAGGATAATTCTGAAAGACGGAGTGGGGTTGGTGCAGGTCGGAGATGTTGGTAGGACCTTTCAGTTGGTTGCTTTTGGGGGAGATACAAACTCCCACATATCTTATGCCTCAAGTTGCAGAAGCACAAAAGTGGATAAGCCCGTAGTTCCCAAGGCGGCATGGCCTAAGGGCAGGGCTCTATTGAGACAGGAATTTACCCATGATTTGGGGGATATGATGAGAGATTATGGATATGTGACAACTGGAGGCTCCGGAAATTTGTTGATTTCGAGGGACCGTCCATGGGATCAGTACAAGATTATTGGGGTGTGTATTGACGAAAACATTGACCACAAGACTGCAGGGAAACTGGTAAATCTACAATGAAGAAAGTATTTAGAGTAATGAACGAGTTTACTAGAAATAGTGAAGATTTTGTGTTCTCACCTTCCATCTCTCCCCAAGTTTGAGGCGGAATATTGATGGACAAGCTACCAAGAGATGGCACGGACTCCGTACCTTTTTACATTCTGTATGCAGAAATGCCAGGATATGGCTCCTACTTGAATTTGTTCCTCAATAATTCACTTTTCGTTATTTGAGATATCATCGTTAAGTATTGCCGATTAGATAGACACAGCTATGTACTTTTGTCATTTCTCATATATACAGTGCTTTATGTTTCTGATCAACGCTTGAGCATTTGCTAGGCCTCGAAAATATTCATTTATGTAGATTAAAAGCCAGTGAATCATGTCCTCTCTGCATTGAATACCAAGTAGAAAGTCTGTAACTAACTCTGCCAACCACCTTTTCACAAACAGCCAGACCACGATTCAAAATTCTAGTGTGGCTATTTCCGAATTCTCCAAGTACATAAAAGCTCTTCTCGCTATTAGCCGAGCACAGGGTCACCAACAAGCAGATCCAATGGTTGAGACATGGCTAAGACGTGGTGTCGTTGGCGCCAGCTGATGCTTCTCATCTGTTCGGTTTGGCTATCTACATACTCTAGCCCAGGCATATTCACTTACCACACTGCACTGACCACTGTCGTTAATAAACCTACCGTTGTCATCCCTAGTCTTTCATTCTTTCCAACTCAAACGACTAAAAATATTAACACGGCGTTTTTCACATAATCTATTGCTACATCCTCGAGTAGAAAGCATCCCAACCCAGCAATATCAAAATGAAGGCGACTCGATGCTGGTGAATCTACAAAACATATCTCTCTCTTTCTTTCTACGTGACTTCGCTTCCTCAAAGGATCTTTCCATATGCTTGGTACGATGTGTCAGTTTCGAGGTTGGTTATATACTCGCGTCAATTCACCACGCTGCCTCTTGTGTCAAGGCATTCAGTCATACATTCATACAATCATACAAAACCCGACCTGGAAACCACGCGTCGTGACTCACTGTCAATTCCGCCATACTTTGATACATGAGCCAGAATACCAATTCACCCTGTATTCACAGTCATGGTGTCCCACCACGTGATATGATGATTGTGGTTCCGACCGGCTATATAAACAGCGCGTCGCGAGTTCTTTACCATTATCATCAGCCATCTCAGGCTCTCGACACAATGTCAACAGAGTATGCGAAACTTGCAAATCTCCCCGCCCTAGAGTCAGGGACTAGTGGCACGTGCGAGCCATATCACATGACCCTCACCATAACCTCCCCCGCATTATCCCACTACCCCCTTGAAAAGAGAATACCACACTGTCATAGCATTGTATATATACTTCGCGATAACCTCTAACACATAACCAACCCCCCTAGATTTCAATATAGTGATCACACCCTTCCATTCCCAGCCGGGCCGGCCCCCTTTTTAAGTTCCTTGTATGTCTTATATGCATGTGCAAAACCTCATGATAAAGCATGATGATGATAGATATCCGAAGCTTGCCGACGGCATCACGCCTAGTTTGGCCCAGAAGACGGCCTCGGCAAGCTTCGAGCGGCTGGAATTCTTCTCCGACAAAATAGGGGAAAATCTCACTTCTGAGGCTTTTTTCAGCAGCAAAACTAGCCTATAGTTAAACGCCAAGAAGGCCGCAATAGCAAAAGAGTTTGGTTGACTGTAGGGGCTGCCTTCGAGTTTCCAAAGCCCCAGAGGAGGAGAGCGAATGTGATCAGAACACCTCGAGTGATAGATAATGTTGTGATGGTGTCATGGTTGTGAATAATTACAAGATTTCACATTAAATTCGTTAATTAATTACAGTTTGCGGTCTATCAAACGAGTTGTTCGCCAACCCATCTCCCAAACTTTACGGCCTTTGCATCGATATATCTCCACACCAAGTCTGCTGTCCAGATCATCGTTGGATAGAGCACTATAGCAGCAGTCACCACCGTCCAGCCGTAGTGACGAGGTGTGTCCTGCCCAAAATATGCCGCGGTGCGATGGTGGATGTACCAGCCCAGTGTATATAAAAGAGGACCATGTACCATATACAAACTAAAGCTAATCTTGCCGAGATATTGGGCAAATCTAGTTTCAAAAATGCTTTGTAGACATGTTTCGTTGTCGATGGTAAACACAAGAAATATGGCAGCAAGCGGAACCCAGAACCCATCCGCTCGGCTAATCGAGAGGTAATAATGGGGGATGTATTTTGTGAGTGTAATATAGCCAGGAGTAGTCCCCGCGCCATGATTGACTCCGGGCATACTCAAGACAAAGAGAGAGAGGATGAAGGAGAGAACCCAGATGATGCGACGATATGCCCGAAAGGATTCCATAATGGCAGTAAGAGGGGTAGGTGTTGAGGACTCGTGGGCATGGCCACAATCGCAGTTGCATTGCGGTGATATTATCTCCTTCTTTGGGGCCGAACGACGGAATCGAAGGTCTGCAAGAAGCATACCGCCAAGGAAAAGCATGATGTCCCAGTGCGCCATATAACAGCAGAACATCACTACTCCAGTGGTAAAGATTAGTCGAGGATTGGGTCGAAGCTTGCAGAATCCGAGAAGAAGGCCATAAAGATACATGGAGTTGCGAAATTCAACCGGTAACGTCCACAGGTTCATATCGTATGCTGGCACGGAGTGATCCGGGATGTTGAATGGATGGGCCAGCCTCATAGACTCTGTTACCCAGTTCTGGATCTGGAGGTACAGAGTCTTTTCATGCGGTGGTATACGGGGTCCAGCTCCCTCGCCATACCAGTCCATCCATGTCATGAACGCATTTCCAAGCATAACAGCTGTAGCTGGAAGGAAGAGGCGTGTATGCCGACGAAAGACCGACATCCCCAACGAGTCTACGAGTTCCTTGTACCGACCACTATGCATAAGCTTTAAGGGTTTGTAGCTGATTGCATAGCCAGAGACGACGAAGAAGATTGCTACCTGCGGAGGGCCTGCGATAAAGAGACGAATGATAGGGAGCTGGACCAGATAGACATTTAATCCATCCTCTCCACTTCCATATCCTTTCTTGATTCGGTCCGTAAACCAAGAATGAGATGTGTGATGAAAGACCACCAACAGAGCTGCTGTTCCACGAAGTCCATCGAGCCATGCAGTAGGATGGAGTTCTCGAGCCGGTGTCGCTGGTTGATAGCCTCTCGATGCCGGGATGAAACTTGGAAGCAACAGTCGCAAGAAGTTGCAAAACATGAGCCAAAACCTAGCATAGCGAGGAGGCAAACTAAACGTCGAGTATCTAGCAAGGTGTATCGACGGTCTAAAAGAAGGAAAGAATCTGGAGAAATTTAGGGAACTGGTGAAAGTCCGTGGTCCCGGCATAAACTCCTTTTCGGTGTGGCTGTCGAACTCATAACTAGATCTTTCGTCCTCGTTCAGGAGCGCCAGTGCCTCCATGGCCGCCGAAATCCCTTATTATTCCAAGATGAATGTAAAATGGGTACGAAATGAAATGAATGGGTGCGAAGTGAAAGAAACTCAAGTAGAAATTCGTGTGTGTATGAACAACACTTTAAGGAGAGACAGCTTATTAAAAGAGGAGTGGAAATGAAAGATGAAAAAGGATGTGGCAATCCCATGATGAGATATCTGGAGCATAAGAAGGTGATCGCTTCCGCGAATTGCAGTTGGTGTAGGCTATTGGCTTTGCGCCATTACCGCTACTAAACACAGTCAGTTAAAGGTTGACGCTTCCAGATTAGGATTTTGGCGTTGTTGGCTTACATTCCTTCACTTGGCAGTTGGAAGATGTGAGATGCGGTCCGGAAGATTGCGACTAGGTGTGTTCTGTTTTAAGCTGACTGCCCTTGCACAAGTCCCGCTCAAGCTCGTTGGAAACACCTTTGTAAAGGGCGAGGCAATTGTCATACCACATCCTGCGATACCTGTTCATAGGGAACCCCTTATCAACTGCAATTACATTTAATGTAACCTTTCATTATTAGAGTTGTAGCGCGTAGATTTGCTCGCCTGTGGGCTTACTAGCCCAACTTTATTCATCTAGACTGGATAGGTCGAGAACATGTCGGTACCGCTCCTCAGCCTCTAGCACACTTCTAGTTAGAGGACTCCTCCTTGTTCAGTTGCAGCCCGTAGATCACTCGCTAGAAAAACCTACTAGCTTCAACTCTATTCATCTAGATCTGATAGCTCACAAGTTACACCGTCCCTTACATCTGATGTGTCTCAACATGAGCATGCATGAGTATAAAGTACTGTCTATATGACAGTTTCCCGAGAATCAAATACATCGATACACGCGGGTTCGACATCTGCAAGTGCAGTATGGCTTGTGGTCTGATTATCAACACGAGAAAGTCGAATGCGTGCCGCGACAATGCACCAGAATCGGTGGGCGCCAAGTCAATATTGCGCTTATTCTGGACCGTGAACTCTGGACCGGAGAAATCGAGGAGGGCGGAAATTTGGGGGAGGTCGTGGTAAAGGGCAGGGATGCTCTCAGCTGTCAGAAATAGATGTTCATTACCACCCACGCATTTTCCCCCCATCGAGATGTTTCATGTTGGGCAATGGTCCACGGCGTAGTACAGGACAAGTGATTTAGGATGGAAGCGCCTCTTGGCAATGAGGGACGTGTTACTGTACTTGTCGACATCTTTCCGGCAGTGTTCGTCCCATTGGGAGAGTCCGCGTCTCTCCCCGGGACCTTACATCTATGCCTGCAATTCTCTCTGACTAGATCAGAATCTGACTTTCAAAAAGATCCAACCTCACTTGAAGACACTTTCGCTGCAAATCTGTTAGCTCATTACAATAACTAGCCGTCTGAATGATACCTGACTGTAGCCGCCTGGGACCGTCAGATTCTGTGCTCCTCCTGGTTGCAACCTGGGCCGGACGGTGGAAGCTGAGTTGCGACCATGAAACGCCAGCGACCACAGATCCCGAGTTAACGTCGTGCGACTGCGAGTCAGATTACCATGAGCGAGACGACTCGACGTCGACGTGACTGATGTAGAGGGGATGTCCTGGATCTACTGTACTGTACTGTACTGTACTGTACTGTACATGGTGTTGAGCCATGGTTGTGGGAGCAGTTTGGTGATGTAGTGGGGGCAGATTCAGGGGACGAGGAAGCTTGTTCCCGCACTTCGCTTCCTCGTAACTTTCCAAATCGCGGCGGGAACACACTCAAGCTTCTAACCAAGCAATAAATCCAGGGACTTTGACCACTGGAGGCACACACCACCGCAGTTATCTACCCCTGATTCAATGCACCAATTCATCCCGGCTTCCGTGCTTTCATTCTATCGCTCAGGCTGTTGTTGTTATTCTGGCTGGCTTCCATGTTGGTTGAGTGCTGGAATGCCGTTCAGCTGCTTGCTTCCATCATCACGATACTTTGCACTGCTACGATGCTTCTCTTGCACTGCACTGCACGGCATCATGTTCCCCTCGTGTTCGGTTCTACTTGTCCCTCGAAATCGTTCGACTAGCCCGGAAGAATCAATCATCACCGAGCTCGTACCCTGACGGGGAAATTGATCATGGCACGATGAAAGACGGCCAGGCTGTGTTGGGCAGAAGCTAAGTGAACTAATGCCCTGGAAATACGCTGCATTGTCCGGCATGGTGGGGCTTAATGATATAGATATAGATATAGATCTGCACCTATGTACAGTATATATGTCCGGTACCTAGGTACCTTGGGATCTTGGTCGCTTTTGTCGCATTTGATCGCACAGGACTGTCATTGGAATTGTGCTTGTAGGACGCCACAATATGTTGATAGTCTCCAGTGCTAGTTGACACGACCTATTACTACCGCGACCACCATCATGCAAATGAAGATCGTGACACTTCAGGTGGGGAGATGGCTGGTAGGGGCTGCCTGGCTTTGGGGTTCTGGGGTCTACGGTCGTAAGAAGTCACTATCTTTTGATGATATGGGACTATGGCTATTGAATAAATGCTAATTGGAGGTCCACTCAGAAACATATGAAGACGATCTCTATGACAACCTGGATTTCAGAGCTACGTATCCGAATTGCTCAGTGGTAGTCGAAGGCGCAACATACCGCGGGTCCTATTATATAAGAAGTCAGGCGGAAGCAAATGGTTTGAAAGGGTGCAGCTCCCTCGTGGCTGATATCGAAGTTTTGAATTGTTCACCCAATGTGACCAGTATTTCCCTGGAAGATCTGAAAGTCCTCGAAGGAATGCTAGTAGTGTCCTGGTGCGATGGCCTCCAGAATTTCTCTGCGCCTGTTCTCGAATCCATCAAGACGAGCGGATATTACAACGCACTCACATTTTACAGCTTACCACGCCTTACAAGTATCCAAGCTCCATCACTGCAGGTTCTAAGAGGCGGCTTGACCTTGGGAGAGACACCGCTTCTATCAACAGTAGTGACCTCGTTGAAGCATGGCGTCTCTGGGAATATATTAATTGCTAACACGTCCCTCAAAACTGTCGACTTCCTACTTTCTGGGCCAGACAACCCGACGGTAAACCTAGAACACACGAGTCATACCACAGACCTCATCATTAATGACAATCCTGTCCTCGAACATATTACTGTCCCGGGCACTACGTTCGGAAATGTCTCAATCTATAACAATGGGTTATTTGCCCATGCGTATATTAACCTTCCGGACCTTCAATCATGTGCAAGGTTTTTTATTTCTGGTGCAATAAGTCTAGATGTTCCGGAACTCGTAAATGTGCAATATGATCTTAGCATCATCGAAAGTTCAATGGTCAGCTTGAGTCTACCGAAACTAGACAAAGTCGGCTACGATATCTTGATTGCAAACAACACGTTACTTGAGTCTTTCAACTCTTCGTTGTCGGGACAGGGCAGTTATCCATTAGACAACAATATGATGACGATTTCCGATAACCCATTACTTTTCAATATAAACCTCCAACGGCTTGGGACCCTCGGCGCAGATACCATCATCTCAAGCCCTGCCGCATCGTTAATTGGGCTTGATCATTTGTACAGTTTTGGGGTATTGAATATATCCGGTAACTTCTCGAGGCATGCATACCTACCGCTACCAACCCAGTATGAGCTAACATATATTCCAGCTTTATGCTTCCTTCATATCAAATAACGAAATATTACAACTATGCGAAACTCTTCATCAACTCCACCAATCCAGATTTCGATTGCTACTATCTTGATCAAGGGTTTTCAGTTGTTGAAAGCAGTCCCATTGAAAAGTACTATTCATGTAGTGCTTATAGCGGGATGTCCAAAATAGATGTAGCGAGGCATTGGCGTCCTAAAAAAGGGATTCAGCAGCCAGGTATCTTGGCCGCTGTGGTTGTCACTACTATTGCTGGGGTAGCCTTATTGGTTCTGTTTGCTTGGCTATATAGGAGGCGCGCTCAGAGAAGACGTGCAGAAGCTGCTGCAGTTGTGTTGGCGGATCTTCCACCGACTTATGCGAGAGTACCAAAGCCACATGAGGTGCCGCCTGTGTATCACCATGGATCGGGTGGTAGCGAAATGGACAGCAATGCGAGCACCGTGGTGACACCCATGGCACCGACGGAGAACGCAGGGTCAGAGAATGCCAGAGAAATGGAGAGGCCAACTCAAGACTACACAGCCACAAGAGACTTAGCTCCACCTATGTATGTAGAGCACGATCGAGCAGGGGAGCCGAGGGGATCTTCGGATGTAGCGCAAAATGTTGCTTCACACAATGGTTCAACCACCCAGCCAGCAAGACTTACATAAAGAGCACAATCTCGATTTACATATAATGAAAAATTTCTAATGCTCCTTTTCAAATACGCCTTTGGGGTGCTAAACGAAGATCCTAAGCTATCTGACCAGAAGCTCAGCACAAAGTGCAGCTGCATGTGAACATGCTTACCATAAAGAAGCTCTCGATATACTCCTGGACTATCCCACATGTTGATCGCTTATGCTTATGATAAGACTCCAGCATATCACCAAATGGGTGATACTCCCTCAGACCATCCCGATTATTGACCCGCTTATGGTTATTGTAAAAGCTTCAACATATCAGCAAATGCGACACATATGCTCCCGCTAGACCTTGAGGGGTTGTGTTCCTCCCATCCCACCACTTCTTCCACCGGGGCTACAGTAGTGGTCGTTATCGCCGTCGCCAACGCATTTGTGTGGAGCGTCACCCGACTTGATCTCCTCATCTTCGGAGTTCTCAGCATCAGAACCGGCAGCTTGCGCAGTACAATCTTGAGCTTTTTGACCTTGTTGTTGACGCCTCAAGAATCGCCGAGCACGTGCAGACTGCTTCTTCGATTCCTGGGTTTGCTTGTATGCGGCTGTAAGGAACCTATCAGCACGTTCCAAGCCAATTCAAACCAAGTAAATGCGAGAAGAGGGCACGCAGCTTACCGGTAGCACGATGGAAGGAGCATCTACGCTTGTGGGAATCGTAGTAGCAGTTCGTGCAAGCAGAATCAAACTCGTCGTTAACGGTGACGCACTCCTCGTAGGGACCTAAGCCTTTCTGACACCCGATGCAAGCTGCAGAGCCCTCATACTCGGTGCCTCTGGTTTGGCCGATAGCGGTGCCGAGATAGGAATCGCGGTAACCGTTGCCATCCTCTAGCTTCAAGGGCTTATTGGTGTTGCGGCGATTGCAAGGCCGGATGCTAGATGCAAAGCAAACAGGTGTTAGGTCGAGGAGAGGTCTCTCTTCGCATTTGGTTGAAAGGAACTTGGTAGGGAAAAGAAAGAGAAGAACTTACAGCTCCATCGAGGCAATTCGACCGACTAGACTGCGTACAGAACGTTGGCGTCATAGGTGGGCAACGTGCCAGGTCAATCCGTAGGTGTCCCGAGGGACGAAGCGGATGAAGCGTCGGTCTAGATTCTCCTCCTTGGATTCTTTCTTCTCGGCCATCTTGTTGATAGGGAGTTGTTGAAGCAACAGCTGGTGAGTGGTTGTGTGGTTTTTAGAGCGACGGACTAAGCTGTATCAAAAGAAGACACTACCCAAAGTAACAAGAGTGATTGAGAAGCTGGAGGTGCTCAAACGACGAGTTATATATCGAAACAGCTACAAGCTCCTCTGCTAATCACAGAGAATTCCATCAACCTTCCGACATCAAGCGGCACCGTAAAGTGAACTACACCCAAGCAATGTTTCATTATGATATAAAGTAATACTTGGATTACAGACGCACGCACGCACGCTGGGCTACAGATTGAGAGTATGGACCAATCACCGAGTTGAAATCAGCACCCTTGTAGCTACGCCCCTTCTTATGTAAGAGACGCAGCTTGTGGTTCTTGTTCCTATTGGGGCCACAAAGTGTGTTCCCCATCACCTCAAGTATGCCCAAAAGTGTGTTCCTCATCAAAGTGTGTTGTCAAGTGTGTTCCCCGTCCTCTCAAGTATGCCCTAAAGTGTGTTCCCCATCCCTGCAAGTGTGTTCCCCCTCCCCTGAAGTGTGTTCCCCGTCCCCTGAAGTGTGTTCCCCGTCCCCTCAAGTATGCCCTAAAATGTGTTCCTCCTCCCCTCAAGTGTGTTCCCCCTCTCCTCAAGTGTGTTCCCCCTCTCCTCAAGTGTGTTCCCCCTCCCCTGAAGTGTGTTCCCCCTCCTCTCAAGTGTGCCTTAAAGTGTGTTCCCATCTCTCCTCACTCCAGAGACCAGGGCGACAAGTGGCAACCCCCGCCAGCAGAAAATTAGTTTGATATGTCAACCTCTTCACTTGGATTTATTGGACAATAGTAGTTGGTATTTCGTTGTCAGGGAGGATCAACGGCCACTCCTGCCCTGGATAGCCATTCGAGATTTCCATATGAGCAACAAGGTCTTCCAGGCGTATTTGGGCTCACTCAGATCGCACATGCTATAGTTCATATTGGTCGTTGGCAGGCTGTAAGAGGAGGGATTTAACCGAGCCCCCTTTCCATTATCATGCTCACAAAAAGTTAGGCGATATCACGTGGTGCTGGACACTACCACCTTCTTGTGGCCACATCACACTATTCACAACAGTAATTGCAATTTTGAAGCATTCTGCCGGGCCAATGCTTCCATCATCAATTTAGCTGGAGAAAAACTGTACTCTATGCTCTATGGGATCATCATTTGTAATAGACTGATACTGGGCTTAATTATGCTTTCTTTAGAGACTGAATTGAACGAGCTTCGAAAACGCTGTCCTCGTAGCTTTTTCTTATACTTAAATAGATAAAACAACTTTTGAGTACAACTCTGTCGTTACATCAACTCTAATCCAAATCCCTCAAATTTCACCTCCAGGTCTTCACCAGGCATCGGTCTTGCGGCATAAACTCCCACCCAAACTTCACTATCGCCCTTCTCGCTCAAGATCCACGTCACCTCCCTCAGTGGGGACTTCTTCTCCCCATCCACCGCATAGACCCATAATGTGTCATCTTTCTCATGCCTTTCAACCAGCAGCGAGACTTTGTTACCATTTTGGATGTTCGTCTGGGCTAGACTCCAATCCGCGCTACGATCCTTGACTACGGTGGACACGTAAGCAGCACCTTGGTAAAACTCGATGCCGGTTTTGATCCATTTGCTTTCTTTAATGTCGCTCCCAGGGGTGGGAACTATGAAAACGAGTCCACCTTGATCGTAAAGTGCCCTACCATTTGTCAGCCATCTATATTCGGGAAGCCATGATATGAAAACCCATCAAAATATGAATTCAAGCTGAGAACATACTTCCAATCTGCGGAAACAGTGACACGTAGACTTTTGAAGTCTTTCAGTTTTATTGTTTTATAGAAAATAGGAGCATTGAAGGTACTGATTTCTGGCGGTCCGGGTTTTCCTGTATGAAATAAGTCATTGATTTTTCAAGAATAAGGAACAAAGCTAGAGAAAACAGGTGCATACGCCATATATCTGTTGGAGTCTCGGGATTCAAGACAAATGAAGTAGCCGACGGTTCAGGTGTGGCTCCTGGCTCATTGAGGCAGGAGAATTTCAAGTCAGCCATAATTGATTCAAACAAGATTGTTTTGAAGAAGTTTTTTGAGTAACTAGATGGAGGGGTGGAACATATGGGGAAGGCTTTGATCCGAGGAAGGTTGCGTATTAATGTGGAGGTGGCTGTCACATGAGATGCATGACTAGATCGGATTGAAACCAAGCGGCGCTTTGCTTGGCATCGATTGTCCAGAAGGGATGATGTACAAAGTTGTTACTTTTCTTTTTGATTTCTTCTGTAGAAAGATCATTATGCATTCCATAATTCACAAAAGTTCTCCGTCATCGTGACAGCCCTTACGATACTTCTTATGAGCAAAAGAAAGAGCAGGATAAATGGATGACTAGTTCGCTTAGCCCTACGACTGGATATATTTGATCAAAATCTTACAAATGCTGCCTGAAGCTAATAACTACGTACATATCAAATATTATATCTTCATCTTTAAACTAATTATGGAATAACCCAAAACTCCTGCCACATGTTTCCCCCAAAAACGGACTCCATAATGCAAAGTCTAGTGCCATCATCCCAACTAATGCGAAATGCACTCCCGCTCGAACGCCAAATCCAGAATAATCCCCACAAAGATAATCACGACGGACCAGCAGTAGTCCCTTCTGATTCGTTCTTGTTTTCGTCAATTGCCTCGCCATTCTCTTTCTTGGCATCAGGGTTCAGAGGCTTGTTAAAATCATAACCGACCTAAGAGAAAAAGGTATTAGTAGTTGCAACATTCGAGAACTGGCACAGATCTCATGGAACGGAACATACATATTTGACAATGCCTAAGCCTTTGGTTCTTCCTTCACGAAAAAGTAATCTGTCACCAGGGGCAAGATATTCAGGACGTTGAACGAAACGGAAAGCTACAAGAGCACGATCTCCAGTTCGGATATATGACCGGTCAATATCCTAGGGAGTAACGGATTAGCACTCTACCGTGGTAATATGAACTAGTTTCCCGAGTGTAGAATGAGTCTGTCATTCTGGTGTCACTTACAATTATAGCACAGGTTTGAGAAACTGGGCCAACATGTAACATAGCTTGGTATTTAGTCTTGATAGTTGTAGCGTGGCTAAGAATCAAGACTGGAGAGCAGTGGTCAGCACGAAGCAACTCGATTTATCTGGGGGGCTAGTATTCACCTTCTGCGACAAACTCTCGATACACCTTTGGCGGGCTCTGATCCAACTTTGGCAGCACTACCATTCCCTTTCGTACATCCTTCCGCCGTACACGCTTCAGTGCAAACGAAGCAGATTGTCCCGCAGAAGCTACAGGAACAGATATCCTCTTTCTCTCTATCGATCGTATGCTAGTAATTCAAGTCAATAACGCGGTCGAGATGCTCTTGAAGTTGACATACCTCGTGGTGGTAAATTGACCAAGAGAGTCAGGGCCGATGAGTATAGTATCACCAGCATGTACTACACCGCTTTTGATAATGCCTGAAACAACGGTGCCAACAAAAGGGACAGAAAAGGTATCATTGATATGGAATTCGAAAGGAGCTTCTGCATCATAATGTCCATAGTGAGGAAGTATGTTCAAAAACTCCCTAACGAGATCCAAGTTTTCTCCAGTCACATTCGAAACCTGGAAAATAGGACATATACGTTGAGAAACAAACTGAGTGGCGGTGTTAATACACTCTTCTCGGTTTTTGATAAAAACCGGAATTTTCCTTGCACCTGGCGACTTTAGGATTCGGGTAATCTGGTTAATAGTCTGCTCCAATATTTGAGGTGGGCAAATATCAATTTTAGTAATAACGACCATGATTGGAACATTGAGTGCGACCGCAATGCCTAGGTGCTCTTTGCTCATGCCGATGAGACCGTTATTAGCTGCTACCATGAGGAGACAGTAATTCGGGCTTGAAGACAAAAGCCCAAAAACAGTGGTTCGAAGATATCTAAATAATATTAATTTGGATTTAAAATTGTGGGAAAGATGATTCGTGACTTCTCCACATGGAGAACTTCGGATAGTGTAAGGTGGATTGTAAGATGGATAGGAGACGGCTTACCTTTCATGGCCGGCCAAATCGGAGAAAGAAATGACCTTTGCAGAGCGTTTGCCAATCTCTTCCCAAGACAGCTTTCGTCCTGGGATGTCAGACGCAACTAGCTGCCCCATTGTATCAAAGCCCATGATTTCCATACCCACAGAAGACGTACGACCAGTTTCAATTTCCTAGAGATACGTTAATTCAAAGTTTGTAAAAATTGCAAACATAACTAATATGAGACAGCATACATGTTTATGTCGGAACAGATTCACTCGGGCTTTTCCACGGCCATCATCTAAACCGCCTTTTACAAGGACTCCCTTTACGAGTGGTTAGTATGAAATATGTTCTTGGAAGAACAGATACACACCAGCATAGTCGATTTTCCAGCATCAACGTTTCCTACCACAGCTATTCTAGTCTCAATGACCTCTTCAACAGAAGCAGGGTGTTGACGGATGAGCATCTTTCCATGGCACCCTTCACTTCCCACATCATCCGCGTCAACACCCTTTGTATATAGAACCTGGCAGTCTGATCGGACCTCCTTTGCACCGGCTACCAATCTCTTTAGAGCGATATCCCAGTCTGATTTGGTCAGCCCCATTGGGTCTCCATTGTTTTCCACCCCCAACTCGAAGATGGTTTCTCCGTGGCCTTCATCGATTCGGCTTTGTAGAAGCGCCGCAAGCTTTGCTAGATTCTCTATATCATTGCTCAGCAACAGCTCCTTGAGCTTCACAGCCGAAGACTTGTCTTCCAAGTCTAGACCGTTCAAAATTTCGAGTTCATCATGTTCTTCCACAGTACCAGTCGCAGAGGCGGTAGATGGATATCGGACGGTTTGTTGGCTTTCAACGTAATCGGCAAACTCACTCAATGCCTAATAAATCATGATTAGTAAATTGAAGTCGCTGTTCATAAAAAGTAAACGTACATGCTCTCCTTTCCGCCGGTCATGCGGGTTTTGCTTGTGCTTGTTGGTGGACATGGCGGGGTTTAAAAAGCTACCTCAATACTGTCTGTCCAATAGCAATATTTGATAGGAGTTTGGTATTTGGATGATCATTGAAGTTAGACTAAGGTAATTGGCAAGAAAAGAAAAGCAAGATCCTAACAAAGACTTGAGAGGGTGGTGGCGTGGACTATTTATGAGATGGTGATGTAGATGAAGTGGTGACTCTACTCCGAAGCCGAAATCTGGGGAAAGGTGGCACGGTTATCGATAAGAAAAGACTCACCTCAACCGACCTAACGAGTCATACAGATATATTGACGCACTCAATTAAAAATACCAACATAGGGCTGAGAGACATAAAAATGAAGCGGGAATTCATAGGTGCTGGATATGCAAGACTCTAATCAAGCGGAAACTTTGGGACCATTTTGTGCGTTTTGTAGCTAGCTATGCCCATACTCCATATGCTCTAAAAGGGTATTTTCCATAAATGCCTGGGAAGTAACTAGCAGTTTCTTCCATACCAATGCCCCAGTCCCTAAATAAGCGCCCAGTCTATTGTATACTCTTTTGGTCTCATGAAGGTGCCTGTGGCGATATGAGGACCACGCTGTCACCTGTATATAGTGTTAATAAGGCTCCAATAACACTTCACCCAAATAAAAATGCTTACCTCGGACAAATAGCATCTCCGATTTCTTGTGAACCGTCTGCCGATAAATATGTTAGACTTTCAACCTGTATGGCATGGAGGGGTTAGCTTGCCTTCATAACCTCCTCTTCGTCCTCATCCTCCTCAACTACATAGACAGTTTCCTCTACATCACCGAGTACCAAGTTGCAATGACTATCGTATGCCTGCTTGCCGTCAGTAGATACCTCTGAAGGCGTAGACAAGTGTGGTACATGTAGCCTGCCTTTCAGCTCTCGATCTCCTCTGAGCTTCACGAACACAATCTCATCAAGGCAGAGGCGCACAAGATCAAGGGGCTCCGAGGCTGGAGCGGAGTTGTTATCATCAACGTCTGCCATGATGTATTTGAGCTTGTGGTGGTGTTATGCTGGTGGTTGTCGCAAAGCGTTAGGTTGTTTGGTCGTGAAGCTCAAAATGGAAATGAACTCTGCCGCCAAGACTTCTCCGCATTTGTACGTGGAACCGATCTTGCATTTCACTTTCACAATCCAACAACAATGGAATAATGGAAAGGACTACAGTTTTTGAATGGCTCTTTGAATGTGCCAATTCCCATGCGAAGCTTTCTCAAGAGATTCGAGGCGATTGAGTCTCGAATCGCCTGCCATTCCCAACTTACTTCAAGCTCGGGGATATGGGGTTGCCCATTACCGCGGATTCAACGACAGTTTCAAAGCTCCCAAAACTCACCTCCTACCTCCGAGCATCGTGAGACCGCATCGCGTGACTATCCTGACCATGGCACCGAACGAGATTCTACTCAATTGCCTTTTACGACACAGATATTGAAACCTGTACGCGAAGATGGAGCACACATATCCGAATCATATTTCTGGACGAGATTACCAACAGCCACTCTTCAATTCTCTTCGATTGGGCGCGGATATGCGAGAGATAGAGAGGTTCTGCCTCAAAAGAACACCATAAAGCGTCTCATGCGAAATGGAGACGGTGGGGAGGGTGGGGATAACAGTGGGGATGCGGTCTTCACGACACAAGAGGAAATTAGAGTTGACACTACTCGACAGCATGGAGATGTCATAGACTTCGCAGATATCGAAAGGTCATTACCAGAATCTGAGAATTCTGGCACGCACGCTGACAAAAGTACTGCTGCGGTTCTTCGTGCGAACGCTCGGCGAAAAAATGCATCTGCAACACAACCCAGGAGATTGCGTGATGAAAGCGAAAGCGCTCAGGAAAATAACAATGAAGATACGGCCACAGGGTCTATGGTACGCATTCGTCGAGTGCAGCGCCAGAAACGGCGGTCAATCCTCGCTGAATATGGCATCACAACAGCACCAGAAATTGGCTTGGAAAATACCGATGTTCCACAGCTTCTTTTCCGTCGTGATGAGAGTAACAATATAGAGGCTTTACAGTCTCGAATATACAGTGCACTTCAAACCCAGGATTCACATACGGTTTTTCAAGAGCTTAGATCCATTGCTTACTTTCAAGAGAAGCCAGTTCTATCCGAACTTCTTAGCTCTTTGCCAAACACCACTTTTGCAGAGGTGCTTCGGCATCTCGATCCAAGTTCTTTTGTTGGCCGTTATGTTAAGCTCCATCAGGAAATTGGTATATTCCATATGCAACTCCTCGGTCTGCCATCTAGAGATCCACTAGGATACCATCAGTTCTGTCATATATTCCTGTCTGAGATAGATAATATTCTTCACGCACGTCGCCAAATATTGAAAAGATCGACGTTGATAGAATATCGATACTTACTGAGATGCGCGAGGATAACAGGAAATATGCCATATGCGGAAGAAATATGGAAAAATATGAAAGAGGACTCGGTCGCACCAGACATCAAATGCTACAATGATTACCTCGCTACTAGGTGTTATGGAGAGAACTCCAACGTCTTGCAGCGCCGCAGGCTCAGAGTTATCAGTCACAACACTCTGCCGAGAACATTTGCTATCGAAGATCAGCCATTGGGCTTGCGGGGCCATGCTGTGAAGCGCACGGCAGACCCCGTAGGTATCCATTCTATGTCTTCTAACCTGTTCATGGAAATGATGGAAGCAGGAATTCCCGGAGATGAAGAGACTTTCTGTTTGTTGATGGTAGCTTCAGCCCGCGAAGGCGGACTCGATAGTGTAGCCGCAATCCTTAAACGTGCATGGGGAATTGATGTCGAGGCTATTGAAGCAAGTGATGAAAAGGATGTGCCGCCAGTCAAGAAGTATGCGCCTGAGTCCTCATTCCACCCCTCGGACAAGCTGCTGTTCACGCTAGCTCACATTTATGGTATCAACAATCGAATATCACAGGCGATGCGGCTAGTGGACTATGTATCTCGACAGTTTAATATTCCGATTCCTCTTCTTGTTTGGGATGAATTGTTTAGGTACACTGTCATCTTGTCGAGGAAACTGCGGAGAGGGTTTAGCCCTGAGTTACAAACATTCGTGGAAAAACCCGAATGGGGCCAATTACCACGTAATGCACCAGAGAGGCTATGGAGGACCATGACATCCGAGCCATATAATATCAAGCCCACGATGGAAATGCACGATGGCTTTATTCACAATTTGATCAACCACCGCTACTTTGGATTGGCAAAGGAGATCATGGAGAGTGGTCGCCGTCTGCACATGGAACAGGTAGAGAACTTCAGGCAAAGCCTTCTACTTGCGAAAGCAGATCAGACAAGTTCCAGTGTTGTCAATCAGGAATTTGGATTCCAGAATCCCAACGTGGAATGGAGACGACGAGAAGCCGCTTTTGCACAGGTTAAGATGAAGCGCAGCCGGCTCTATATTCGACGCTGGGTAGTTCTGTGGCTGAAAAGAGCCGGCCGTACGCTACGGTACCATTCCCAGATGACAGTTGACATGCCGGACTTTGTCAGAGCCTGGAAGGTGTTTTTGCCGCCTGTCGTAGAGTATCACCTCCCCTTTGGAAAAATTGAAATTCGGACCAAGGCTCACGAAGAGCAACGCAAGAGGCAAGAGGTGTTTCGTAGCCCGGAATGGCTGGCACTGCAGGAGAGATTGTTGGCTGAGAAGATGAAGAAACCGCTTCATGATAAGAAGTATAGGGTGGATTAATGATAACGCCTTTTCAGCAGCGGACCCAAGCTGTTTGAAAATCTGTTCCATAGGGTCAAGACATTCTAGATAAAAGATTGGGTAACAAAACCTACTATAGAAGATTTGTAACTATATCATTACATAGACAATAGACTAGGCAGTGAGCTCCAACGCGGCTATCCAAGTTCAATGTGTTTGATATTTGCAGTGCTTATTTTGCTAGTTGCTGCCTTTTTTCAGAACCGAATATGATACAAGTCGTGATACTTCTTGCTTTCACTTGCAAAACTTTACATATTCTCCTTGTTTTCAAGGCTTCTCTTCTACAATAGATGTTTCATAAACAAAATCCTTTAAAATAGCATTTGGATGCCAAACTAAACTTCCCAGGGGTAATATCAAGTTGTTGCGCCAGCCGCTGAGAGCCTGTAACCAGAAAAACAAACCTAGACCGTGTAGCTGCACGTAAAATCATGCTTTTCATTGTTTTACACGCCAACATATTTGTGGGCAACCTTGCATTGGGTTACTCAAGCACTAAATGCCTCACACTATCGTACGAAGTAAAGAATACAACCAAGCCGCACCGCGCCTATGTTCCAATTTTTTCACCGATAGCAAGGATCAATCTTTGTGTTTGTGCAACTTGGCCTTGATCTTATCCTTCAGGCTGACCTTTTCTTTCTTTCCCGCGGGACTCGCCTCGACATCTGTAGTCTTCCCGATATCACTCCCCTTTGTACCTGTAGTGCTAGCTCCTTGAGATACCCCTTGTTCAGCCAATATACCTGCACCAGAGAGTTAGCCAATTCGATATTTCTTTCGCGTATATCCATGCATAGACCATAAACTGATCCAACAGCGGGGGAGTTAGGAGAACCTACGCTCGGCTTCCTTTCCAGCTCCCGATTTACCAGCATCAAAATCGCCACCCTCAGCTTTGACACCCGAGGCATTTACAGGCTTCCCTCCCGTCGCCTTATTCGTATCGTCTTTACTACCTTCCGTATTAGGTGTACTTTTTGAGGTTCCACTCTCCGTCTCTTTCGTGTCAACAGGTTGTGGCCCCGGACCTTTGAAGGCATCCGGCATAGGTTCTGTGGTCGATCCAGAGATTTCGTTTTCACTCCGCTTAGTGCCAGACTCATTCGCGCTGCCTGGTTGCGAATCTGCTCCACGTTATTATTATCATCCCCAAAGCATTTCCAACCGCCAACTCAAGGAACTCACCAGCGTTTCCCATATCAAAAGGCTCCCCCTTCTTCACGTTTCCCTTCTCCCCCGCAACCGGCTCCTTCCCGTCTCCTGTCTCGGTCTCTAGATTTCCCTTGTCGTAAGGTTCGCCCTGCTTCACGTCTCCCAACTGCCCCGCTACGGGCTCCTGGCCAGCGCTCTCGTTTCCGGCAGCATTCGAAGTTGCAGGAGTGCCGAAAACAGCGCGCGAGGCAGCGGAAGCGATATTCGTAACCGTTTCCATATTGGTGAGGGGTTGGACGTGGAGGGGTGGGTTTGTGAACGTTTGGGGATCCGTGGTGGGCGATTTGTTTTGTGTTGGTGATACGGGTTTAAGGTGCAGTTTTGGGGTTTTGCGGTTGGATGAATGCTTGTGCGAGGAGAAATGGTTCTTTAAATATGAAGGAGCATCTGACGTCGGGGCTCGGTTACTTGCATCTCATGTCACTCAAAGCGTTTCCAGATCAAGGTAAATAGCTCCATCCACATGCTTAATTGTTACGGTTCGTGCTATATTCCTTACAAAATTGTTTTCTCAAGAGATTAAATATTATAATAGCTAGATCGTGAGCATGATAGCGATTTAAATGATACCATTCACTCTCTTGTAGCGATTAAAGTACGTTTGTTATACCAGATTGTTTGTTTTGCTGTTCATTTACCCCAGGTATCGCGACGTCATTCCATAGCCTTGCATAAGGCTGGCCCAAACCCCTGTTGGTGAGCTTTCCTCGGTTGTGTTTGATTCTTCAGTCATGTGACTTAACGTCAACACGCAGTATCTTGGTGCAACATTAATCTGGAGTACATTAAAAGACGCCGACGAGTTTGAAGATACCAAGGAATAGTAGGAGGGGTCATGAAGCATAATTTAATATTGTCTATCCATATAGGAATGACTGTAAACATACATTGGCATCTCGGCTAAGAAAGGGGGAGAGACCAAGGCGGACTAAATTGGTACCAGTCCATGATGTGATCCGCTATTGTTCAAAAGAATGTCCTGAACAAAACTGATATCAAAATATGGTAATAAAAGCCGAATATCATGCTGAAGACTTAGAAATTGGTACGAGACCTGGTCTAATTTCAGCACCTGCAAACTAATGCACGCAGGCCAGCCCTTCCCTAAAGATCCGGAGCGTCCTTGGTCATCCACGTGATCCGAGTTCGCCCGGCGGCGGTGGTCGTGGTCGTGGTGATGGTGATGGTGATGGCTCGAACAAGCAACTTACACACGGACCGAGATCTGCCTCAAATCATCGAGTCATCCGACGCGAGTTTGAGCAACCCGAGTAGATTATCCAGCTATCCAGCTATCCAGCAATCAATTATCCAAGTCTTCCCCCGCCTTCACCAGCACACCGCCAAAGCCCCAAACCCCCTAGCCCACTAAGCAAGCACAGTAAGCTCCAACGTAAGCTAGCATCACGCGGCTCTTCTGCAAAACTGTTGGCTCTAGCCGTAGCGGTCCGCTGGACGACGGCGGACGTGGCGATTCCTGCCCTGAAATCACTTGTTTGGCGCTCCTAATCACTGCATATCATATTGCTTTTCGTACGCGGCCGTTCAGCGGAGGCCAGGTCAGCTGGGAGAGGGAGCGGTAAGGAGGCCGAGAGCTCTGAGCCCGGCTTTTGTTTTTGGTGTTGGTGAGACAGTGAGCATAATGTGGAAACGAATTGGAGCGTATCTTTGTTCCAACGTTCAAAGAAAACCGGGGGCGGTGTAGAGAGGTCCGCGTAATGTCTCTTGAAACATGTCTCTAGGTACCTGATATTTCTGGATGATCTACTATCGATACACGAAAATTTCAAATTCACAGAGAAGCTTGTAGGCGTAAATTATTGTATTCATAGGCTCTGCTGGAGTAGTGCCCAAACCCTAGCGAAGACAATCAAAAAGCAGATGTTATACAACAGAAGATATTATCATAAGAGCATGAAATCAAACATAACAAATTCAACTATGTGTAAAAATATGCTTAGCGTCTCCTAGCCCCTGCGCCGTTTATCAGAGGGCCCTTGTGATCTATATCCAGTTGCCTGGTGATTTTTCTCTAACTCCACAATCTATTTTCACCATAACTCCTGCGTCCAAAGATATCCAAAATGCTGTGAAAATCGCTCAAGTTTGCAAAATCGCTGGTTGGTATGCACCCGTATTATGATCCAAACTCCCTAAATTGGCGGGATGATCCTGTACTATCTGACCCTTCCGGGTTTTCTCAACACTCATAGCCCACAAACGCTTAGCCATAGCGCACTGTTCAAAGTGGGCATTAAACCCATCCTCCGTGTAAGCTCTTTCAGCAATCCTCCTTGCTGCGAGAAACTGCGCACGGAACTCGGGATTTGGAGGGTGGGGTCTCTCATTGTTGAGCTTGTAATCAAATCTACAACCCTGGCATAAGATACCATCTTCCAAGGTCTTTCGCTGCTGATTGAGCCATGGAAACGCAACAGCAGCCATTCCTCGGTATGGTGGCCCTCCCATAAATGACCCAGAACGGGCCGGTGTCTGAAATCGTAACGTGAGCTTGGGTTCGCTACTTGCACTCCGGAGTTTTTGTGACGTTGTGACAGATAACTGACTGGCTTGCTCGGTGCTAACAATTGTGATCTGTTCACAATGTCGCGCAATGAGACCTCTGCGTGGGTGCAGCGGACGTCTGGTATCCCAGTCATAGCATCCCGGGACCGTTCGAATAACAGGAAAGATCCTTCGAAATTCCTCTGGCATAATTCCGAGTTCAGTCCTCGCTTTCGCAAAAGTCATGACCCCAAATTGCGGCTCATTATACAGGCAAGAATAGCAGCACCGAACTCCCAACGGAATGAAGAAAAACAGGCCAAAGTCATTGCATACCACGCAATGTTGATTGATGAGCAGCGCATAAAGCTTTTCAGCTGTGAAGTGTGAGGATGTGGTGGTCACACGAAGAGTATGAATAATGCTTGGCGCATGGGTCATCATGGACCTGTATTCCGGAAGGCTGTCCACAATGCTTCTCGTTTTCGAGTTGGCAAGTCTCATTACTCCCAAGCTGTCAAAGTCCAGTTTCCGTAGGATGTTGTGGATCATTTCCACGGGAAGTCCATCAAAATCCCCCGCCGAATTGGTGCTAGAGTTGGTAGTAACATCTTTATACCCCTGGGGCTTGTCCCCTTTGGTCAGGTTGCGTGTAATTGTAAAATCTTCTTGACCGGGAAACTTATAGGCCATAATACTGCGATTGACTAACTGTTCATCGTCGAAGGGTTTGATAGATGTGTACAAGTCATTTTCCTGATTTGTCATGCTTGGTTTGCAAAGTCAAGTTGGAAGAAATGAAAGTTTGGAAAGTCGCGGTGAGCAGAGAGAAATTTAGGTTGCCCAAATGTCTTGGGTAGCACAGTCACGTGCCAGATCCCCCTGTTCCGACCTCGCTTTTGGTGACACCGATGACAACGGCTTTGCTGGCACTTGCTTTTGGCCCCCGAGACATGCTGGTAGACTCTTGAGACATGGCGCTGCAAACTCTTCGATTGTGTAGATGCTAGAGCTGGGTCGATATATCTTGTCTGCTTTGAACTGTACGTCTACGTACGAGACCAATGAGCTGTTGATATTCGAAAGCTAGATTTGGCTTGGCCAGAAGAGGCAGGTGGCGGTGGTACAATATGTGCAATTACTGTGTCAAAATCATTCTAGCTTCTATTCTAAATACGTGTAGCAGGCCATTCATTTGTAATATCAATTAGGCAGCCATTATATCCTTATACCATTTGAGAACTCTTCCTGTAAAGCTCGGCTCTAAGTGAACGCTTTCTCTTTAAGTGAAAGTCATTGTAGCCTGTCGAAGCAAAGAGAATGAATCGTGGTCATATTCCAATTCGGGGCCGTGGCTACCAGAATGTGGTAGCTCCAGCAAACACTGGTATGTAACGATCTGATACTGTTGGCAATCAGCAATAACCGAAATCATCATCAGCTCCCAAACTCCATGGTATCAAGGCCGACCTCCTCATCCCAGGACGAGGAGAACCGATAAAACATGGAGCAGTTGTCATCCACGAAGACAAAATTGCATATGCAGGAGCAGAAGCCTCCATTCCCGCCAAATTCCGCTCCCTTACATTTACGAAGGTTCCAGTAATCATGCCTGGCTTGTGGGACTGTCATGTCCATTACCCGGGTGCTCCTCCACCTGGAGGCGGCCAATATGATACATTTCCGGAGAACTTCGCCTTGGCTGGTGCCCGTGTGACAAGATCACTACACGACACACTCTTTGCAGGCTTCACTAGCGTTCGAGAATTGGCCGGATATGGAGGTGAAATTAGTCCTGCTGTTGATGAGGGTTCCATCATAGGTCCAAATATCTATTCTAGTATTTCCGCAATTAGTATGACAGGTGGCCATGGTGACATCCATCAGTTTGGTTTGGATACTGTGGAAAGATATTCTAACAATCAAGGCGTGTTTGCTCTCTGCGATGGCGTGCCTGAATGCATCAAAACAGTGCGGAAAATGATTCGACGTGGTGCGAAAGTCATCAAAGTCTGTGCCACTGGAGGGGTTGGTAGTCTAGTTGACGGTCCAGAGGATACGCAATTCAGCCTAGAAGAACTTAAGGCAATCGTAGATGAAGCTGCGAGAAACAAGCGGGTGGTGGCTGCTCATTGCCACGGGAAAGAAGGAATTCTCAATGCTCTAAACGCGGGTGTGAAAAGTATTGAGCACGGAAGCTTTCTCGACAACGAGTGCGTCGCATTGATGAAAGAAAAGGACGCAATATTCGTCCCCACTCGTACTATCGTTGCTGGAGGAGTAGAGCATCCTGAATTCTGGTCTGAGGTTCAATATGCAAAATTGTTGCAAGTAGCAGCTGCTAGTAAAAGGGCATATGCTCTAGCTTTCAAAAGCGGAGTAAAGATTGCTCTTGGAACTGATCAAACTGATGCGCCTGGATCTTTCAATAGCCATGGGATGAACGGCAAGGAGCTTTGGCATGCGGTTGATATTGGAATGACCCCTCTGCAGGCAATCGAGGCCTGTACAGCTATCAGCCCAGAAACATTGGGCAAACATATGGCTCCAAAATCTGGACAACTGAAGGAGGGATACGATGCTGACTTGATTGCGGTATCAGAAAATCCCTTGGAAGATATCAGTATTTTGACTGGCCCAGATCACGTTACGCATGTTTGGAAAGGCGGCAAGCTGTTCAAATCTCCTTAGATAATGTATACTACATAACATGCATGAATAAACATTCCTCTCAGAATTATAGTGCGGGTATACCCTGCTTCCAGGTGGATCATGTCTTGTGAGCAGCCTGATCAGAGATGTGGTGCTGTGTGTCACAACTCCTTGAGAAATATAGATATTTGTTTGAGATATTGTATCACCCAGCACTTTGGGAGAAGGAGGAAGAACAGGACAATGCATGAACCCCTATCAGGAATTGTTGTTTTCTATAATACAAGTAAGCTCCTAGTTGATAATAATCAAGGAGTTATATAACAAAGCTTGCTCAAGCCTTGGATTTTAATGCCATCTGCATCTGTTCTATTCTGGATCGCCTTCAGCGTTTTGGTTTATACCTACTCGTTTGCGAGACTATCATAGTGAGACTTTTCATCCAGATACTCATCCATAATCCAACCCATCCAATCACTCCGCAACTGCTTCTTTGGTATGTCTAATCCTTAGTTAGTTTCCTCAGCCTTTGATTTCTGCTCGGTGGCCACAGCATCTTGTGCCTGCTTGACACCTTCCGAGCCTGCCTCTAGCTCGGCACCCTCAGTAGTAGTAGGTTCTTCGGTTTTGGGGAGTGATTTTGTCTCCGACTCATTTTTCTTTGGCTGTGGCGAGAGCGAGCGCTTTTGAAATGGTACTCGGGTCAACTTCTCTTTCTCATACCAGTCGTCCAAGAATTGTGAAACTTTGGGGCCCCAGACATCCTCACCCTTGACCAAGTCCTCATACTCAAGGGCGTTTTTACCAACCTCAAAATCTCCCTGTCTAGTTCTCTCGAGCTCAGCCATGAGTGCTGCAGAGCCAACAGCAGCACCAAGGTCATGACAAAGGGATCGTACATAGAAACCTGAAGTGACCGTCATTCGAATTCTCGCTGCTGGGGGACCTTTGACGACTGGCGCAGGTGTCGAGTCTTCGACCGCGGGCTCCTTTATATCCTCGTTCTCTATGCTTGTTACAGTCGTCTCAATCTTTTCTGTTTCTGCTAGGCCACCAGACATTTTTGCCTCGTCGCTTTCATCTACTTTCCGCCTCGACGCTGGTTGCTCCTTCACCAAATCATCCGCGCTCTCGCTCAATTTCCGTTTCTTGCTTTCGAATTCTTCCAAAGGTGTTGCATCTTTTACGTATTCCCCGCCTGGTTCGGCACCCTCTTGCTTCCAAAGCCTATTTGCAACATTTATCTCCGCTGGAGTTGCATCTTCTGACGGTGCTACGTGTTCATGTGTTCCGCCTTCCATCCACTCCACAATTTGTAGATCCAGACACTCCACACTCCGTCGCTCTATCTCTCGGGGTGGCATTTTGCCTTCCCGCGCATATTCGTATAGTGGCTTTCCATTCATTTTCAAGGCCGAGAATAGTGGTGGTAATTGCATGAATTTCCCCCGGAATTGTCCCAATGCATCCTCTACCATCTGCTGGGTGATATGTTCATATGGCGCTCTTTTCAAAACCTTACCCACTCGGTCGTAACTATCAGTTCCTGTACCGAAGAGGACAACCGCTTCGTAAGTCTTCGTACAGAGTAAGAAGTCTTGTAGAGATTTCGTGCCAGAGCCCACGCCCATAATCAGAACACCAGTAGCCAAAGGATCCAATGTTCCACCGTGTCCAATCTTGACTTTGATTTCCTTTTGTTTCCGTCTCTGTCTCTGATTGTGGTTCTCCCTCTCTCTTTGCATTTTGGCATTGGAGAGCCATGGTGCGAAAAGCTCAGATGGCTGGAATTTCTGCTGGAGATCACGAACTACCTGCGCAGAAGAGATCATTTTTGGCTTGTTAATGGCTATGCTTGTTAGTTCAATGTATCAATCCAGGAGTAGAAACTATCTACCGAAAACGCCATCCATGATTTTGCCTTTCGTCATGGTCCAGAAATGTTTCGTAACTTGCGACATTCAGTATTGCTTCCTTCACCTCCCATTTACTACTACACTTTTGTCAACACTAGAAAAAAGCGCAAGGCTAAATAAATTGCTGCCTAAGGCCTACATATCGAGGTACTAACGTCGCAAGGCTGGACCTCTCAGTGGCTGGACATGATCTTATCTTATCTTAGCGTGGTCGATCCACACCAGGACGCTTCTCTAATGTATGTATATCACGTGATCATGCGCTATTGGTTTACTCTTCTTGCTGGTCGATATGTCATCTCAGCTACTATGGCGCGCGATAGCGTTAATTGATGAGAGATCTCTCATTGTACGGAATACGTTACACCTTTCTCTTTGAATTTTCATACTAGCATTGAAGAAGTTTAATTCAGCCTCGTTCTTTGTTGACAAGTCAGCCTTGTCCCTCATCCTTCCCACTTCGTTTGCCTCACCTCCCTTTTCCCCAAATCATACCCGGTTTAAACTTTCTCCGAGGAAGCGAGATCATTCCATTTTCTATTACCCAGTGTATATGTATAATGACTCCCTCAATATCAAGTTGCTCGGAAACTTCTGAGGATGATGACGACCAAATGCTCCTGTCATCAGACAGCAAACCATTTAGCGCTGCACTGAGGTCAGGAGAAGTGAAAATTATGGATGAGGACCAGGTCTTCAAGCCTGTGCCCGCTAGCGAGGAAGAAGCTACTTTTGTGTTGAAGGATGCAATTATATTTACCAATGATTCGCAAAATCCTAAAATTGCGAATCTTCTCGAAATACAGTTCGATGAGCCTTCAATTCTTGTTGTATATGGCCGCCTTGTTCTTGAGACCGACGAGTACAGATTTGGTGAGTACTAAAGACCTATCTTGTCTCAGTATATCGCTGACGAACTGGTCTTCGAAGTTAAAAAGACAGCTCACAAGAGTTCTGAAGACGCATACATCCAGATCAAATCAGTGGCTTTTTCAATTGGCAGCGATGCCGGCAGATATCCAGTCTGGGCTTATGGCCTAGGCCGGTGGTTTGAGATCAATCCGCGACCAGAGTACGAGGAGATGTATCATCATATGGTAGAAGGTGTAACTTTTTACTATGCACTTACCGATTTGTACGATGAAAAACCTAATGCTCGAGTAGAGCTTGCTTTATCCAGGGTAAGCCTCTGAAATTCTCTCGGCGAATCTAGGCTCACCTCTTTAGTGTGGGCAACGCAAAGGTGGAGCAGACGGATTCCTTAAGATAGTTCAAGCTGTTAAGTCACACGGGGGCTTTCTATTAGCACAGATGATGAAACCTGATCAAGACATACAATGGGAGACTACAGAAATATTTCAGTGGCTGGCGGGGGAATGTTTGGTACGTTCAAAACAGAATTATATTTGATTATGTTAACAAAAGATTAAGGAAGAGTATAAGTACTTAAAAAAGAAAGCTAATAAGGTTTTTCAACCACTACCAGAGATCAGTTTAGAAATTCCTACCCTAGCACCATGGCCCCATACGCGCAAAAGTATCGACATATCAGAAGATGAGGAAGAGTTCATATCTGATGATCAGTTGCAATATCCTCAGGGACACCGTGGATCTTCAGCAAGTTCGTCAACTGGCTCACGGAGGTTATCATCTCGATCTCGTCGTGGCAATCAATTCTCAAATTCCAACCCACCAAATTCTCAGACGATTATCAACAAGTCCGGCAAGAATGCTAGTATGACACGAATCATGGGACTAGATGATCCAGCACCTGGCGAACCCTCTGGATCAATTCTAGCAAAGCTTGCTCTTGCGGGCGCAAAACAGAATAACTCGAACGACTTCAGTATTAAGATGCTGGTTGCTTGGGTAAATCGATGCTTTTCAGTACGCAGCAAGTTTGGCGCTAAGCCTGAGAAGGGCGGGATTTCGGATCACAACTTTGCTGCTGACATCGTGACCGCTCATGCGCTTTCCATCCTAGACTATCTCCCTGTGGAATGGCGAAACCGTCGATTAGGCAGAGACCTTCGTGGGGCTCCAAAAGAAGACATGTTTATTGGCCTAACCACACAAAAGCAGAGAAGCCGCAGACAAGAGATCAGAGACGAGGCAGCAGCATTCAAGCTCAAGCTACGAAGGGAGACCAATGTTTTTAATAAGAGACCCGAAAGTACACACCACAATCCGGTCGGTCGTCCACCGAAGGTTGAAACAAGCACAACCAGCTTAAACACGGTGCGCCCAGGACGCGTTTCTGGCAAAGCAGCCGTCCTTCGTATCCCAGGTACCAGCATCAACCGCCAGATCTCCGACGACGACGAGAGCTCCTCTGATAGTGTGGAAGTGGTCGCCGGTCCCGCACGCAAACGCCGCCGTGCCTCGCCACCCGAAATGGGTGACGATGAAGAGGAGGAAGCCACATTTGGCAGCAAGTACAACCTGCCCATCCGCGAGACCGAGCTGTCGGTGAAGATTGAACCGCTGCCAGATATCGTAGATCTCTCGCCGGCTGCGAGGCAGCAGCTCGAGGACGAGAAGCAGCGAAAGCTAGATGTTGTGCACAAGGAAGCCGCGCTGAACAATCGGACTTCGACTTACCTGGAAGAATTTCTTGCTGCTAGGAAGCGTGGCCCTATCATTCGATCTCCTTTATATTAGGCTGTGGGTGTATTTGGAGGAAGGGCGGCGTTTGATGTGGATGAAAGTAAATACCTATTTGTATACCATACAGAACAACAAAACAAATATCGATTAGCGCACAAGTTTTATGTAGCGTTTAAAAATCATGAATTTTCGTGACAACATCCTTATTGTGTGAAGCGTTCCTATTTACTACCATCATGAGCGGGTTTAAAGCATTAAGGATGAACTGATGGTTTGCAGGCCATCTCCCAAGGACATCTTACCTCTTAAAAGTTCTGCAATGCCAGATATTCTCACTGTACAATAACAAACGTCAAGCATCTCCTTCTTGACCTTCTAAGATGTTTTGGTGAACATTTCTAGCTTGTGCTCTCTTGTTTTAAAGAGGACCTATTCATTATGAGAGAAGTTCTATATTCCTCTAGTAAAATATAGTATAACAGTGAGAGTGATAGTAGCTGTAAAGGCTAAACTCGAGGATTGCTGAAGCCAATTGCCAAGTTGGAAGTCAAATCTTTATAAAGACTTTGTCTGAATTATTTCATAATCTCACATACAGTACAACCTCGGTCGGATGAATTATGTTGTGCCACACATAAATGTCAAGTTCCATCTCACCCCGATAACTTATATGCAGGCTGACATATACCAGCCGAGACTCACTTGCATTAGAATATGTGGGAAGTGACTTATTCTGCAACAGCAGCGTGATGCAAATAAACTACTATGGGCAGTTTCGTTTCACGTGTGGAGAATGACCAACATCACGACGATTCCAGCCGACGGAGCGGAACCGATGTTAGGAAATGCTATGCTTTGCAATTCGAGCGCACAGAGCGGGATAATTATATTGTGAACAATGAAGTTCATAACGATGAAATGAAGGGGACTAGTTCTAGGTGATGCTTCTATGCCTACAGTGGAGACCGCCACCGAGAGAGTACTCCAAACGTCTCGAGGTGAGACAGGCCTAATTCCGGAAAAATTCTACAGCATGCTTCACTCACTTTATGCCTTTCACCGACATCAACACGGTGGCGGCGATGGCGGCGGCCATGCATCGTATGTTTCAAAACGCGCCGCTCTTACCACAGCAGCACGACTCACCCGCCAAAATCGCGTCAGAGTTCATACATTTTCAGCGCTACTAACCCTGTAGGTGCTACGGCGCGGCTCTTAGCACGTTTGCATGGAATGTAATGCTATGCACGCGTATTTGTTGTTTGCATGGAGGGTGTTTTGTTATTTGCGGGTATAATAAGTGCTTTAAGCGCTGAGGTTTGCCGCCTTAGCCATGCCCAGCGGAATAGGGACCGTGGTGCGCGACTTATTGGCTGATCTGCAGGAGGGAAGAGGAGGAGGAGGAGGTGTCGACGCGAGAAGAATGGATGGGCTCAAGATGGGCTGTATGGCCCGTTCATTCCAGCGACTCGGGAAGTGGGAGAGGCTACTCATGACAGGTAGATGGAAGGGCACGAAATCCGTGCGTGTGCTGTTCCAAATGACAACTCGCGTTGCGATGCTGCGGTGTTGCACAGTCTGTCGGAGGTGTGAGCTTGGCGGGAAGATCGAGGTTGATGCTGGAGATGCTGGAGATGCTCCCCATATGGAGATATGATGGATGATCAATAGGCTGATGGCTGGCATGGGAAACAGCTTGGTCATTGGTAATGCGGGCGGCCATGATGGCTCAAGAAACCTACTGCTCGGGACAGCCGTGGGTTAGTTTAGTAATTAGGGTCGGTAGGGGGGCAACTTGCTCAAAGGAAGACTTCGCATCCATCAAAGCTTCTTCGATTACTCTTCGCCGTCCTTCTAGCTGGATGACTAATTGGGCGCGATATCATAATATTCCCAGGGTAAAGAACCGATCGATGGCTATTTGCCGGGTGCTGGGCTCACGTACGGTAATTGGTATTTTGGTATCACTATAGCATATTTCCGTGCTGTAGAAGTGGAGTGCGTGCTGCTGTCGGAGGAGGGAGATCCTTTTGCCTTCGCATCGCGTGGCATCACGTCCGATCCCCCATCCCATCGCATCCCTCGCCTCGCATCCCATCCCATTATTGCTGGTTTGGGCCGAAGTCTTGGGGAGATGCTGGTGTTGGTGTTGATTGGGTATTGATGTTGATTAATGTTGGTGTTGGTGTTTGACGCTGCTGGTGCTGTATTCTTACCCAACCAAGAGCTCTCTCTCTCTCTCTATATCTCTATCTCCCCCCCTCCTCAACCCAGCCTCAAGCCAGGCTGCTTATTCATTACAGGCTGCTTATTTATTGCTGTAGGAGAGGTAAAGAGAATAGTAAATGTAAAATGGGTATTAGCTATTAGCACCCTAGATGAGCATACCTAATGTACAAACACCGTCAAATGAAACCATCATCATGCATTTCCCACGGGGGAATTAATACCAATAAAACCCGCAATAGCATGCCAAATTGTAAATTGTAATTCCAAGCACTCACCCTGTGCTCTCTGATGATGCATTAATAATAGGGAAATGCTCTGCTCTTTCGGGTCTGTTGTCTTTGCTGAGAGCGCGCCTGCCACCAGCAATTTCGAATCGGGCTGGCAAATCAAAGCACGGCCGTTTCCGTAGCGTCCCAGACCCATACTCGAACTTCTCAACCGTGCAGAACCAGCAAACCATCTCACCAC
>Ga0247810_10000269_pt1 | contig 73296 bp, 68 predicted proteins | sample UWRJL119311C1_FD_179918 | JGI IMG/M metagenome (GOLD analysis project Ga0247810, IMG submission 179918) | Plant litter microbial communities from Arlington Agricultural Research Station in Wisconsin, United States - UWRJ-L119-311C-1 | ecosystem: Environmental > Terrestrial > Plant litter >...
GCGGTGGTGTACACTGCTTGTCTCAGAAGTCCAGCAGATATACCAGTGTACAAATCCATTACCTTTCCAGCGGCAATGATTTCTCTAGTCACCGAGAGTGGAGTTGCTTTAGGACCACTCTTGGCTCCCTCCCCAGCCAGCTGGATTCTAACCTTTATCATGTCGATAGGCTGAACTACACTGGTCGCTACCATACCGGCCAATCCACCATTAATAAATGGCAAGGCTCCTCGCATGAACGGGGTATGAAGAAAGTCTGTTTTGGCATTCTCTGCTAAACGCTTAGTCTGCCCCATTGCTTCAGAAGACTTGTTGCGCGCAGCCTCAGCAGCCTGCTTGATTGAATTCGAGCCGGACATGAATTCGAGAGAGTGGGTTTGAGGATGAAAACTGTGTATCGTGGAGAGATTGACAAGCTAAAGTAGATGCAAAGATATCAGTTTTGGTAGAACCAAGACGGGAGACATGTTGAATATAAAAAGAAGTTTGGATCGGAGTGTGGGTTCAAAATTAGAGCACTGATGCAGCTACTCCTCAATAGATACCTGCCAAGATTGGGCGAATGAAACCCAGAGGCATAATGGGCGATTTCGGGGTCTTTTCTCGACACTACATACCAGGTAACCTTGGTTATGTGAGCTAAGGGCACCAACTCGCAGTATACACAGTTAAGTCGGTTCTCCTACCGAGTTCCCGCGGAAGCTTGGGCTGCGATGCAGGAAGTTCGGATCCACAATAGCTTGTCTAAAACAGACCACGAAGTGTGTGAATCAACAGCAGCGGGATGCGGTTTATGATGATGTTGGAAGTTGGAAATAGGATGTAGGGGAAAGCCTGAGTGTCTCCAGTACGTTCGTCCGGCCGTTTACCCTTAGATGGCTTGGAGAGGGGAGGTGCAACAACTACGAGGATTGGTAGCTAGGTGCGGGGTTCAGGTACGGGAACACAACAAGGTTTCGTCCTCTCGATAGGATGGATGACCTTGTCAAGTAGATATTGGAGAGACAGACGGCGTTGGTGGTGTCATGGTATAGTGGTGGTAGTATTGCGTGCCAATCAAACTGCACTTGTTTGTCTATCTACGAGCTGAATAGTAGAAATGGGGTCGAAATGGGGTCTTTCCCGGAAGTCACAGTCAATTTCTCACAACACGCTACAAGATAGAAGTAAGCATCCTGCTGTCCTTCCGTGTCTGTATATACCAGGGATCTGTGTCGTTTGCAGGGCAAGTGTCTTTTGTCAAGATGCATTTCTTTGTTTGCATTCATCGCGCCCGGGTATCTAACAATGGAGCGACTGATTGAAACCTGCCATGGCGTCGCAACTGGATACGTCAACGTGTGAAGATCTCACAAATTTGTTTCGGGCCTGGTGGGCCTTCACATTGACCATGTCTCAATAATGAATTCAAATCGCTGGTTGATATTCAAGCATGTCCAAGCTGTTGTCGTGGTTCAGTCCACGTCCACCACTCCACCTACCGTTCGCTGATTGCGGGGTCACCAGACGATAAGGTTCAGCGATAAAGTATTCATTCCCCTGCTGGATTCTAAGGGACAACCACCCGGTCATAATATTGACTAGCACCTAGCTTACAAAAATATTTCCATGATTCTAGATCTCTTACCTTCACAAATATTTCTTTGCCTCCATAATTTCGAGGTCCCAAACAGCAAATTCTGATTTGAACTCTAAATCACACGCCCAATATCACGTGCTTTACTACTATTGCACTCCCGTCTCCCGTCCGGTTTATTCCCTTGATCCGCAGACTTGTTCGGCTATCAGCCTTGGGACCCGACGCTAACAGCTACATCGTTAACGTTGCGTCCGCCCGATAACCTACCACTCACTATCCGTGAATATACAAAGGGTGTTCCCAATAAGTCATAGTGGGAAAAGCCTTGCCCCATCTTCATACACGCGGACGTGATAGACTGGTGCATATAAGCTCCTCTCACTATGAGGATATGCTCGCTTAGGCTACGAATATCTCATGCTCCTCCTACGGTCATGTATTTATGCCCGGACCAGCTGGTTTCAGCTAGGACCTATATCATCCTGAAATATTTCATGTAAGGCTTATGAGTAGCCTACAGAGGCATTTTTGAACAAATTCAAGCGTTCAAAATTAGGCTTCCTTGAGGTTAATTACTCTGGGAAGAATCCTCCTCCTCCATAATCATCTTCGTCATATTCCTCACTCTCCATCCCTTTCCCATCGTCTCCAGATTCTTGATCCTCATTCCTTACTACTTCATCATCCTCTTCCCCTTCAACAATGTAACCATCAACCCGCTGTTTCACTCTCAAACTGAGCAAAAATCGTTTCCACATCTTCACCGCAAAAGTACTACGTCTCTCCTCTTCTTCTCTCGCGCGTTCGTCACGGAAGCCCTCAACTATAGTGTCTACGGCTTGAGCGTACTCGCTTGCAACGACAATACCTTGAAGTATAGCTGTCCCGTGACGTCCGCGAAACTGGAAACCTGTTAGGGCATCAGAGTAGTCAATACCTAAGAGGCGCGCTGCACGCGACGCTTCGTCCGCTATTCTTAATGTTAGTCATTCGACAGTAGTTTGATAAGATAGAAAGGAAGGCTACCTTTTATGTGGACACCGCCCTTGGGCACCATGCTTGGGACATAAATATCCAAATTGCCAAATGAGTTCTTCGGTACCCTGCCGTTGACAATCGCCGGTGGTTCGTAAAGCTCGGTTTGGTCTTCGGTATACAGGTTGGTGCCAGGTCTTTCATCCACCACATCTTCGTCTTCCTCCTCAGGTCTAGCTTTCGCGGCCACAGTTTTGACAGGTTGTTCACCCATTCTAACGTCGCGTCCAACGCGATACCAAGCATCTGCACTCTTGACATTCTTCACATCTCGCCGGCGATACACACTCTCGAGCTTTTTCTGCCCTGGATTTGTGGAATCGCGACCCGTTGCAACCTTTCCAACTTCTCTCCCACCCACTAAAACTTGATTTTTCTTCAGATGTCGCTCAAGAGCATAGATCGGATGGTCTTTAAAATCAACAATGTTTTTAGGCATAGGTTCTTGGGCTTCGAAGGTTGAAAGCTCGTTATCTTCTGCTTCATCATATTCCGTTTTGCCGATCCAGCCACGAGAAAATCTCCTCATTGCTCTTCTCCACCATTTCTCTCCACCAGGTGTAGATTCCACACGCATTCTTCTCGTTTTTGCGTTAAAGGCTTTGGTGTAGCGTCTTGTCACATCTCGTGCATAGCCTTCTTCTTCAAAGGCTACCACATAAACCATGTTATTTTTAGGGTCCTGCAAAGGAGGTTCAAATGATCGAGGCTTAGCGATGGTTTGTGTGACCAAAGGGTCAACAGGTAGCCATTTCTTATGTGCTTCATCCATGACCTCAATCCAAAAAACTGGATGATTTGACTCCTGCGCTGATATTTTTTGAGCCTTTTCATGTTTTGATAAAGCATCAAATCGTACTGGTGTGCTAATATCAGGAAGTGAATAATTTGCTGCACCAGGATGTCCCAAGCGTCGCCGAGATAGGCCAGGATCTAGTGTGGACTCGCCGGGTTGAGCAAACTTGTAATTTAAAGCATTCATCTCTACGGGTGAATCTGGTTCTTCTCTTTGGACCCTTGAAGATCGAGTTCCGGGAGAATATGAAAGCATAGGAGGACCACCGCCGGTAAATGAGAGTGGCTGAAGAGAACATACGAGACGACACTCAACACCAGCACTACGAAGCAGAGCAACGAACAGTTGTGCTCCTACGTCTCTAGATCCCGTAAGGTTTTCGGCGGCTTTTAGAAAATCTGACTTTTCTGAGCAGCAATCTGCATTAGGAAATGGTTGATGCTATGAGATATCAGTATCGTAGTTAAAGTTCAGAATGAGTAGACATGAGTACATATACTCACATCCAAAATATGTTTTTCCTTCTCTGCCCAAAGAGATCTCCGCATCCCTGTTTCCGTAACTAGAAACTGCTTCTTCCACATCGCCCCAGCTTCTTCAAGACCTCTCTTAAGAGAATTTGTCCTCCCAAACACCGGTAATTCAGAATCGGGACGAAGATAAGTCAACACCTTCCTGGTCAAAAGCGGTTTTAGGAGTTTTTGTACTTGGTAGTCGTTGCACCACTCGTTTCTCGTATGTACGAAAGATAACAAACACAAAATGTGCATTTTATGCACATGTAATCTCAAATGCCGCTCCTCTTTATTGATAATCCTTCTTCTAGTAGGATTAGGTCGTTGGACATGGGATTCTTCTACCCTACTCAAATTCAACTCTAGTCCTTTTCCCTCATCTCTCTCGGGCAATGCATCGAAGTCAATAGCTTCCCAATCTTGATCTTCTGCATTTGATTCTTCATCCGAGTCCCGATAAGCCGTTTGTAGCTGCTTGACTGCGCTTGGAGCTTCCAAATCATCATTTGAGATTGCGATGTTGTCAATATCGACATCCTCAAATTCCACATCATCGTCGTCAATTATATTAGCATCCACGGAACTTGGAGCTGACGCTGCTGATATCGGGTCGCCTCTTCGCCCCGTTTTTCTACGTTTTAAAGGCCGTTCGGGCACATCTGTCTGCAGCTCCGGTAAGACTTCTGAGAGCATGTCACGAAATGGCTCTGCAACAGGATAACTTGGGGGTATAGCTTTGCCTTTACCCTTCCGGGGAAGGCTAGTACGCTTAGGAGGCATAATTGTATGCTTCCCTTTTTTGAGATTGACGCGTTAAAGAGCCACACCGGCCGCATTTATGTTACCCAAGCTGTTTTCGAGTCATTGAATGTCGATTCGGACAACCTCAAGGATAATTCATTGTTGCCTATGAAATCTGATAGAGTCAAATTCCAATGAGCACAGAACCGTTTGGCGTGGAGGACTGACAGATTACACAATAATCAAAGAAGCGATACTTCGATATGTGTATTTTACCTTATTCACAGGTGGATCATTTTTCATGAGCGTGAACTTCGGTGACGTTGTTGCCTTGAACTTCTAACATTACGCCACAAAGATTAAGCCACACCGGAGAGCAAAACTTGAGTGGATACCGACACATACAACTGCACATTCATGAGCGGGATAATTGATCTATAATGCTCAGTATGGCTATTGGTTTCAATGAAAATCAAAGCCACCGTAGGTCCAAAGAATTAATTGTTGATGTGCGCATCTTATCACGTGGCTCTATCTAAGCTTAGGTAATGCAGGCAAAAGTAAGAGTGTGATTGATAGTGAGAGAGTATCTGTCTCTTGTCTCTCGCCTTCTACTCTGTAGCCCAGCTAGTACTGAACATGAGCAACGCGCAAAGGTTTATTTCGTGCTGCAAGCCCTTTCGTGACTCCCCGACAGGCTTGTTGATCCAGCACCTCTCCGCCCCTCACTATCATTGCTAGCTACTGTCCTGCTCATTATCCTCCTGCTCGCCATCCTCCTGCTCGCCATCCTCCTGCTCATCACCTTCCTGCTCGTCAGTTTCCTGCTGATCATTCTCCTGTTGGTGTGATTCATAATAGTCATAAAACTCTACTGGGGTATCGATTTGCATCGGGGTGACATCCCCTCCTATGTCCTGAGTACTTGCCAAGCGCTGCTCAATCTCGACTCGTGGCTCCAAATGCTTCACAGCTTCAGCTACTTCTTCCGCCATGCCCATCCCAACCAGAGTCATTTTCCTTAGCTTCGGCCAATCTTTAGCCAACACTGGGAACAAATGTTTCTGACTTTCTTTGGTAGACCACTGCCCCCATTCGTCGGGATCTGTAACTCCTGGATTTACGATTTTAGGTCCGTCATGACACAGATATCGGTTTTCTAGAGTCACTTCTTCCAGTGTGTTTGAAGAGTGATCGAGTAATGAGGCCCATTCTTCGAGTACAATAACGTCTGCTTCGCGAGGGAACTTCCATCGCTACCCATTATATCAGTACGTGACTTGAAACGTCCGAAGGACCAAAACTTGTTCAATCCCTCGAATAGAGTAAAGGATCCAATGCAAGACTTAGATTCGGGTCCCTCCAAATTATAGAGGGCCTGATGCAAGAGAAAACTAACCATTCCCGAGACAAATTCCTGTCCATCATCGTTATCATCCCACTCCGCTAACGAGCGCCCATCAAGATCCGCAAGTTTGCACAGATGCAAAGTTTTGAGGCTGGTAAAGCGACTCTCATCTTCCATAGAGAGAAATGTGCGGCCGTTTGGTCCGTCATCCTGACCTGGGGTGTCGTGCAAGTTTATTATGGCGAGGTCTTCAATGATCTCCGGCTTATGCAACAGTCCATCTATAATGCCTTCCGGAATTTGTCCACCAATTTTCAGACTTTTTAAGTTCTGTAATCCTTTCGACAATGCTTTTTTAGCATTTGAACATCCTACCCATTCCCAGTGATTCTTAACATAGACCGATAACTTGTTCAAGTTGGTGAACTCTGCAATTATGGAAAACACGTTTCTTCCACTAGCATCATTCTTTTCTCCTTCAATGAAAAAGGGGTATTCGTCGCCGGTCCACTCTTCATATACGATGTTGATGCCATGCAGTCTCCCTAAGTTGAGCTTACGCACACTTGCGGCCATAATAGCCCATCTCCCCGGCTGCTCGTCTATCAGCTTATCACACAGCGCAAAGAAACTGCGGCTACGATCCACGGCAAAATATTCATCAACGTCTGTCACAAAGTCTATGTCTTCCCATATCCAAGGTATTGTCTTTCGGTACCAGAATGTATTAAGCCGACACAGAACCAGAAGTTCATCAATTTCAGACAGCTGGAATATTCGATTCTGTAATTCCTGTGGTAGTGTTACCATTAGTGCGAGTGCCGACATCTCACGTGCGTGACACATGCTGTCTTGTGACATGATAAGTCTTAATGAGATAAGTTCTTGAAAGGTCGTAGCTCGATACTCCAAAAGTGAGATCGCCGTGGAGTTGAAAGACAATGGTCCGATGGAATTCCTCCTGTCGCTCGGTTCTAGCTGTAGACTTCACGCCCAGATTGATTCTGAGTTTCAAAGATTTTGAGACACGTGCATTTATGAAAACTTCAATGCTCGTTTTGAAGAAAAACAAACCTAGCTACGGCAGATGAATTGTTGTTTGAGCTTGCTGTGCCTCATTGTTGGAATTCGCTAAATTTTAAATTTAAGGCAGCAGGCAGCGCAGGGCAATATGACCCACAAGTCCGTTCTCTCAGTGGTCTGTTCGGGAGTCAGTCACAACATCGTTACCCATTTTACTGTTTATATTCAAAAGCTAGCTCTTTAGAATCATTTTTATAAAAAAGAAACCCCCTTACAACATTTATAGCTTTTTGCCTGGTAGTCTAGTCTTGATAAATATACTTGAGTAACTATTGACTATCATATTGCTGGCAGGGCTTCCAGCTGATCCAAATTGAGCTGATAGGTCAGGGGTAGAGAACACACGGAGGTAAAACTGTATGAAGAACATCATTATCATCTCTAATTAGCCTCCGTGAGCCTCTCCGTCTCTTGATTACTGTGAGCATTCTTTCAATATACCCTTTGCCTGTCCTATGATAAGTTTTGATATCACATGGGTGTATATAAAGTTATTTATCCCAATATAGTAGGTAGTCTGACAGCCGTCAGAATAAGTCCGACCCTTGTCGTTGATCTGGTATATTTGGAAAGGCATACATTACAGAGTAATATGCATCAAAGTTTGAGCGAACCAAAGTTATAAGAAGTAAGCTCCAATAATCTTTGGTATTAAATACTGTTTTCATTCCAACTCGAATATCAGCGGCTCTTCCCCTCGTGTAGATCTCCACCGGTTCGTAGCTTGAAACAGATCAGTGCACCCCCGGACTAAAAACTCCCATTTTCTTAAGAAACCCTCGGTGAGTTCCCAACCGTCCGCTGTCCACGGATCTGACCATGCAATGAGGATAGAGTCTACATCATTTTGCTTCCCCATCAGACTCCCAAGAAGATCAGCGTAGAGCTCATTGCTAGTAAAAAGATGCAGCGACCTGATCGCGTTATCACGCATCCTCGGTGATGGAAGGAGGTCAATCCAGACCGGGTATTGAGTGGATTTCTGGAGAGATGTTTGTTCCAAAGAAGCCGGGATGGTAACTCCTTCATACGGATTCGGAAAGGTAGGAACAGATGCGCCAAACGGGCAAGCAGTTCCACTGAATCGTGATCGTCCCAGTATCAAGAAGTTGGTAGCAGTGGCACGAAACACATTATACTCGACGAGTGGCATGAGGTGGTCACGCGAAATTGGATAGAGTGGTCGTGCAGGAACAATAGCACCACCATAGCAGTGATAAGGAGGTATATAGAGGTCTACCGCCGGAGGAATAAAGGTGCTCCCGCTAGAGCAATGCTCATGATCGATTTCTGGGTCAAACTTCTTTTCGGATGGTGGTCCACTATCTGGCTGGGAACCATGCTCTGGTTTCCCTTTTGTTGGTAACACTCTTCTTTTGCCTGCAAACAAAAAATGTCAGTCTCCTGTAGTGATTATGTGGCTAGGAAGAGATACAAGTTATTGATCGGTGGCGTTCCAATATAACAGGGAGCTCTGAAGTACATACAAGACGACATTTGTAAGTCGAGGCGAGTCTTTCTTCTGTGTTTTCCTATTCGTTCTTTCACTTCTATTAACTTGTCTTCGCTGATTCGTGCCTCAACTAGCTTGCGTACATGGACTTGCATGACCGACCCCGTAATATCTCCATTATTACCGATCATCTTACTGGATCATTAGGTCCCAAATCTAAGGTGCCACAGAAATATCGAGATATGTTAAAAGCGAAATAGCGTGCACCCTATTTCAGTTGGATGTTTGAATAAGGCAAGATGATCTGGATTATCTAGCTCCCACGTGAGATGATATTCTTTGCCTAAGGTGGTTATAGCCTATAGGAATTCCCGTGTGGTTCAGAGTGCTTCGCCGCCGCTAAGCTTCATGAAGATTAGCAACATATCACATTACCGAAGACTAGTACACCATCTCTTTTCTTTTAAAGCTTCTTGATTTTGTGGTTACGTAGCCACCTATTTAAATGAGTTGCCTTAACACTATTGGCCGCTGATTTAAAAAATTTATTCATGTCGTCTGATAAGTTTTGAGAGGATTATCTAGATTTGACTGACTTCTGAGATCATCGCGAAGTTCCGAATGTAAGGATACAAGATATACTTTCCTGTCACCCTCAGAGCTTGTTTGTGATAGCTTCGTGTATTGTGTATTTTAAGCAACATTCCCGACTCTTTTCTTTTATCTATATCCGTTTGATGCGTTATTGGCTTCGTTGTGGATAAGCCTCCCAAGTCTTTTATTACACTCAAATGCTATCCAGTCAAAGATACAGAATCACTGCATGCCCTAAAGATGAGGTAGTAGGATAAAAAGTTATGCGCATTGCCTACCAAGTGTTACCAACCCTCATCAGCAATCCCGCAGCTTCTCTTTTTGAGAGTCTAGAAACATTCAATAAGGAAGTTGAGGACCTACAAATACAGTAAGTTTCGACAAGTAAGACTCATCATCCTTCTTGAGGCTCTTCAAATAATGAGTTTCTTGAGAACCGTCGTAACACCAAGTATAATATCGAGGGAGTCTTGCAAGCTGTTTCACAAGGGATAAGTCCAAAAGTCTAGACTAATTGTACAGTCAACTAATAGTCTGATGAGAGGCTCCTTATCAGAAAAGATTCCAAAGTCAAATTATCTCATTTTATCTTGCACTAATTTGTTAAATAATTCTTGGAGTGAGCTGTCAATATCTCATTGACGACATCTATATAACAAAGCCAGCCTTTGTCTGATGTACCCAAGATTTCCTTTCAGCTTTGAACACTGTCCTGGCTAGTATAGCTTCTGTATAAGGGTCCCACCTTCCAGTCAAAAACACTCTTTCTCGGATCCTTGTCCAACGCTGCCAACACAGTGTAATTATCTACCGTACTGGTAGAGCTTGCGTGAGTAGTCACTGACGACGACATAAGCTTGCATCCACACCCTTCCTATGAGCTCATCACTCTGCCCGTTACTTAAAAAAATCGAGTCATAAGTGGAAAAAATCCATATGGGATAGGCTCGATTAGCGGCGAACTTTCAATGAACCCGGCAAGCACAGTTGATATGACTCTAAAGTTGGGGGTTTGACCATTGCCAAGTAGCACGTTCAGATATCAGAACCCGCTTGCGAAAAAGGTATACATAGCGGTGATTGCAGAAGCAGTATTAGATGTTCGATCTGTGACAGATGTTTCTCCTAACCCCGATAGCGATACACAGGTTCATGAACTAAATTCTTGAAGCTTTAGACTAGATTTGAATCATGCCCAGTATCAAACGTCTTGATTGGCCACGGAAGCAGTGCACCGTTCTGTTGAGTCACCGTTCTGTTGAGTCAATAGGCAGAGTTGGACCTCGTTCTAGGTGCTTCCGCATCATCTTTTCTAACTTTAGCATCTCTCTTATGTCTTTCTTCATCAAGCAGAAAAACGATGGCGGCATGTTTGCGATTGGTAGCCAGAAGCTCTGGTGTATCGCCGTCAACATCAACGTTATCGATCTCAGCGCCATGTTCTAGAAGTAGCTTTGCAATCTCCACGTGTCCCCCATATCCACACATACTCAAAGCTGACCATCCCCATCGATCGCGGGCGTTGACGTTCGCACCAGCAGTAATTAGTTTGGCGACTCGAGCAAGATCGCCATCTGACGCCGCTTCAATTATGGCAGTGTCCTTCTTTAGGAGCCTGTCATGATCAGCTAGCAGCCCTTGTCAAATCCTCCATGGTAAAATCTTACTTGAATAGTACTGATGATACCGTAGATGCTTTCCGAACCTTCATTGTTTGCTGGCTGAATGGTGCAGAGCTTCCTTCCGCAAGAGCTACACGAGTAGGGTGCTGCTTCAAATCGTTTTCAAACTCCTCATTTGCAGCAGACATCGACATCGAGACCACTGTCGGGGTATAAGTTGATCCGCCATATCCAGAGTCGCTCGAGCCTGATACTGTCAATCTGGGAATGCTCAAAGACGGTGAAACCTGCTCTCCCTCTAATATTCCATTTGTGATTGCTGTTTTTACCCATTGTGAAATATAGAGTTTATTTTCTTGGATCACTGCCGTTGATATTCCTACATCTTCAAGCTCCCTCTGTAATTGCCTCCACACATCCTCGGACTCTAGTGGTTCCGTAATCGTTGATGTTGTAACCACTGATCCTTCTCGTAAACCGGCTCGTACCTCTGCGAACAGTTTGTTGAGTCGTTTCTCGATTCGTGCGGTGGAAGAGCTATGGACTATTAGTCAAACTAGCATCTGATTAAGTCAGTTGCAAACCTTGCGAGGGCAGAGTTGAAAGCTGTTATTAGTGTCGTATTGCTAATCAGTCTGTTTCGTACATCTGCCAGGTCCTCCAACCCCCACCTCATACGATCCCATGTCCTCTGCGCCTGGGTTCCTAAGCTCTCGTAACTGTCCAATAACTTCTTAAGGTCCTGCAAAACATCATTCGTCCCTTCTAGAAGAACGCCTAGCCTGTGATCCCTGGTTGGGCTAAGCCCTCTAGATTCTGCAAACTGCTCCTCTGTCTCTTTGACAACAACATGTAGAGCCGCCACCTCCTGACAAATTCGCTTGAATTCATCAGACGAGTCTCTACAGCCTCTGTACAGGTTCCAAGAAAGGGTTCCGACTTGAATAAGATCGCTGATACTGACACCGAAGCTCATATTCAACACAAGGGAGTGTTGTCTTGATAATAAGACAACACTGGAACATGTAAGCCAACAAGAGAATCTTCAAAAATAAAAAAATTGAAATACTCAATTGAAATACAACGACGTTGCTCATAGGAAATACAACCCACAGTCTGAGTACTCGTGGACGTCTGAAAAAAGCGGATCATCATTACTGCAACAGTACATGGTCTTTATCTTGCTGCATCATTTGATTGGTAAGGCGTCACAGCTGAACAGCCTCCCACAGGCGCCCATCCCAAAACAGCAGTACAAGCATGAGACATACCGAAGTTCTGTCGAAAAGCAACGCATTAGTTTGGGACCACTGAGCCGTTTTCACAGTGGATTTCGGTGTATTGCATTTTTCTGATGTTCTGTAATCGGTAGGATAGCAACGCGGAATTTAATTATAGAGCTTCAGTCGCTAAGGGAATCAAGGGAAACACTAACACACCTCACCTCAAGTCTGAAGTTCACCACTCCCAGGTCTGGGCGTATTCGTACTTCTTCAAGGATATGTAACAGGGCGAGGGAAATGAAGACTGGCCTGCATGTAGGCCAGTGGAGACTCATCGAAATTTCGCCTTTTGTTACTTTTTCGGGTATGTATCGGCAGGAGGGGCAATGGGTAGTGCACATGTGACTTAATTCCTACCTTTACAGAAATCTATTTTCATGAATTCATGTTCCCTTTGTGGATATTTCTTCGTAGATTGCGTTCCGTGTCATTTCAGTCAATTAAGCAGCTCTGGTACTTGTGGTTACAGACTTCTTCCCGGTCATCCAATTAGCAATAACAGCTATAACCGGAACAATAACACTATCAAATATCCACCCTGTATACATACTCTTATTACAAAAGCGGGCAGCGATGGATGCTCTTCATAATTCCAATGCCTCAGCTACTAAGTTCACACGCAGAGTAGGAATTGTTGGAGCTGGTATATCGGGGCTTAGGTGTGCTGAGGTGTTACTTTCAAAAGGGTATGAGGTCATAATTCTGGAAGCAAGGAATAGGATCGGTGGACGAGTAAGATGACAATATTCAACACCAATTCGGGAGAGATTGATTCGTCTTGCAGATATGCCAAAGCAACAAGCTTGGGTATAGTGCTGATATGTGTGTTATCCCGCCGCTTATTCGGAGTTAATAACTAACTGATAACTAGAGGCCCGAACTGGATTCATACGGTTAGCGCTCAGGTATACTTGCCATCAAGTTCTAACATGTTGTATAGTCTGAGAACGGGGTAAGGCATCCTCTTCTCAATCTAGCAAAAGCGACTGGTACGCCACTTCACGTATGGAATTCCAAGCAAAACATTTACGACTCTTCCGGTAATCTCATAGCAGACGAAAAGTCCGACGCACTTTCCACCATACTTTGGAAAATAATTGAAGAAGCACAAGAGCACAGTTCCAAATATGGAGACTCCATCCCAGAAACTGCCAGTCTGTTTGATTTCTTCGTCAAAAAAGCAAATGAGTTGTTCCCAGATTCGCAAGGGGATAGGGATTTGCTTTGCCAGATGAGTGAAATGTGGGGTGCTTATATCGGAGATCCTGTGCAGAGACAAAGCTTGAGATTTGCTTGGATGGAGGAAGTTTGTGGTGGTGGTGAGCCTGTATATCTTGCTGGGTAGTGGGAGTTCGCTGACAATTGAGAGAGGAAATGTTTATCGAGACAAATTATCAAGCTATTCTTGCAGAGATAGCAAGGCTGCCGATAGAAAAGGCTGATATACGGCTCAACACTAAGATTGTTGGTGTCAACAGTGTCGAACGGTCAGCCCCAGAGAGTAAAATATCTCTAATTACTGATTCGGGAGAAACACTTCACTTTGATGAAGTAGTTATGACAACGCCATTAGGTTGGTTGAAACGCAACAAAAGTATCTTCGAGCCTCCTCTCCCTGCAAGGTTGGAGGCTGGAATCGATGGAATTTCAGTGGGTCATCTAGAGAAGGTAATGTTTCGAAAAGATTCCATCAGCCATTTTACTAAACCGTAAAGGTCTATATTACCTTTCCCGATGCATTTTGGGTCAGCTTACCGCCTGAAATTGATAGATCAAGTCTCAAACCAGGCGAGCTTTTAGCCTTAGCAGAAGATACCTTTGCAGGTTACACAAATTGGCTCTCGCCGACCTACTCCCTTTCTACAAATCCATCAAGATACGCTCAAGAAATCTGGAATCTTGCAGCATTTTCTCCATCTCACCGCAAGCCTACCATTTTGTTTTATACATACGGTCCTTGTTCTGCTTTTTTGACAACTCTTGTGCATAATCTTCCTTCTGATGAGCATTATTCTCTCTTGAATAAGTTCTTTAAGCCCTACTACTCACTTCTGCCAAACTACTCAGCGGATAATCCCATCTGCACACCTAGAGCAATTCTGAGTACGGAGTGGCAAAAAGATGAATTGTCGGGATTTGGTAGCTACTGCAATATCCAAGTCGGCGTAAAAGAAGCCGATAGAGATATTGAAAATATGAGGGAGGGGGTGCCAGACAGAAGATTGTGGTTTGCTGGAGAACATACGAGCCCTAGAGAGGAGGTGAGTAATGTGTAAGCATTAAGGATTGAGGATGTTGGATGCTAATAGGTACTATAGTTGGGCACTGCCAGTGGAGCGTATCTAAGTGGAGAAGCTGTTGCTCAGAGAATTTTGAAGCAGCACGGAGTAGAATGGGAAATTCCATCATGAAGAATGATAAATATCTTAGTCCTCCCCTCAAGTAACCACACCTTACTATCTACTGAGTGAAATCCCATCTCTTAGCTTATAAATTTTTCACGATTAGATTACCCGATTTGGGTACCAGTTTTAATAGCACTCGCGTGTTCTTTTCATTTGGGGTTGAATGTAAGAAGTGCAAAAGATCTCGCACTACGCTGGTGTTGGCAGTGATTCAGGTGTCAGAGACCCATCCAGTTTCGTATAGATATACCTTAGCTGTATAGAAATGAGAGAACCCACTTAGCAATCAACGTAACCTTAGTATGCAATGACCGAATGAAGCCTCAACACTGAGGATATTGGCCGAGAACATATAAAATGACAACAGATTAAAATGTTCTCTCATAAATCGAAATCTAAAAGCCTCCGTAAACATTGTCCTGGCGATGATATATGTTTTACAGCCAAATCATCTTCCTCATCAGGGTAGTATATGATCTGAATTCCTGATTCCGCGAGATCTTAAGTGATTCTAACAATCTTTGTAAATGAATCATTCTTGTTTTCTTTTTGATGCCTCAATTCCTCTGACATCTTAAAAAATTTCCTTGCTTATGGGACTCAAATCAAACAGCCGTCATATTTAATTACCAAATTTGGAATTAGTGCGGGAAAATTGAGCACTCACTCACGTAGGGTTGAGGCTATGCTGAGTCAAGAGTACGGTCTGAACTTCCTGGAATGTTCGCACCTCATCAATATGTAATCGTTTCATCAGTAATTTAAGACCCTCAAGTTTTTTAAGGAGTCAAATAAAGTCGCAGCGGGACTTTGGTAGCCTGTCACCAAGATCAGTGATCGTTCCGCCTCTTATTGGGATGGTTAGAAACCAGCCGTCCATCTTCGAGAGAACGAAATGACTTTCACTTTTGACAACATTAGTGGATAATTGCGAGTGTCAAATTTTATTGACCAGTTGTACTTATAGTAGACTTTGACAGAACAGTCACATGTGGAAATAGTCGACTATATGTCCTTTTGGTTTATTCATACTCCTAATATTGACTACACATTTCGAACTATTATAATATCTTTGATGGCTAGCCGCAAGCGCGCCACTTTTAATTCTCGAACGACCTGTAATTCGCTTTTATTTACGACCTACAGGTGATGAGATTCAGTTGAGCTTTGAAAAGAAGATTTCAACATCGCTTGTAATTCCTATTAGGTACGAATTTTAAAGCGAGCTCCACTTATTCACATGTGACCAGGGGAACCTAGAAGGAGAAGCCGATTATTGATCACTGGCCCAGGCTGACCAGGTTCTATCGCCGAGTACCCTGTTTCTTTATTCGTGCCAATTTCCATATAGAAGCGTTAGCCGGACAATATTCTATACAGTCTACATGTACGGCGAAGCTCGCTTAATGATGTCGGTTAATATATGGGAAACGCTTTACCGTTTGTTAAGGTCGTTTTAGCCGAATCGTCATTGGAATGACGAATACATCACAATTCTCTGTTCCTGTTATTAACGTTAGCTTTTATGTTCACACATAGCTAGTCGTTGATCCTGCAGCATCCAGAGCGGCAACTAGTGTAATGAACCGTAAGCATCCACAAGCACCTCTACCTCCCCCTCCAACAGATCATGGGGCCAGTCAATGGACGGAGCATTTAGCACCTAGAGGAAACTCAATCCATGATGCTCACATGGGTACAGATAATCAAATTCAACAAATGCAGGGAAACAATCCAAATTCGGATCAGAGTGGAATAGACAGAGGTGGCAGAGTGCCTTGGATGTCAACGACTCAGCAGCAGCCAATGATGGGCGATATGGAATCTCAAAACGGTGATTCACAATCGTAAGTATAGCTTGACTCATACTCCCAAATCCCTAATGTCTAGTCTCTTTCACCTCATTATTAGGTTTTGTCTAAGTTATTTGCAATAGCACGCCTCGCCCTACCGCAACCTCACTCTATCCCCACCAAAATCTCTCACTCTCACATCCCAGTCTTAGCCTGGACTTCCGTATGTCTGTGAACTTGAATTCTCGGATAGATGTAGGTGTCACTCCCTTCGGACAACGAAACTGGATTTCTTTTTCTGGGGGCTCGTGGTCTGGCACTTGGGGTAATGGGATCGTGATGGTCAGTTGGGTACTCAACCTATTAGAGATTCAAGCTTACGATCGTAGCCCGGGGGCCAAGATATCCAAGTTAGTACACCAAATGGAACTCACATGGAAACCAACTACATCCTTCAAACTCACGACGACCCACCAGCGCATATCATGATCAGCACTAATGGTTGGCGTACCGGATCTCCCGAAATTTTAGCACAGTTAGCGGACCCCGAGAAAGCCGATCAAGTTAACCCCAACAGCTATAAATTTAGACTGTTCATTACCATGGAGACTGGGGATGAGAGGTATAGCGATAAGGTCAATCGAGGGATGTGGGTAGGAAGTGGAATGAGACTAGGCAATGAGGTGTTATATGAGTGAGTCTTTAATTGGAATCCTCTTTAATCGTAGCTAATATTTGCAGTGCATATCGGCTCTCTTGATTTTGCATTGTAGGAATTTGTAAACGCTTCATTTATTGTTGTGTTGGTGCTGTTGATTGTGGGTTTCTACTCTAGAAGCTGTGAGGTTTTCTTGACCTCAAACATTGGAATCACATTTCGGGTCAATCATTACATTGGTTAGCCAACAAAGAGTACCCCCTATATCCATTCTTTGAATTTGATATATCTTACAATAGACAGCAATCTACTCGAAATCTGCTACATGAGTTGACCCATTCAAATAAAATTGGAATACATGGGTCCTTCCTTGCACGTGATGGTAGTAATAACAAGCCTTAATTGAAACATGAGCTTTCTTCCTTGTGCAACTCTCAATTTCTTCCCTCTCTGGTATTATCGGCTTGTAGATCTTGGTACTACGAATTTGCTGATTTACTTATCTAAATCCTTATTCATCGACCCTCTTCCCATGCCAACATCTTGGAGCAAACATATTCTAGGATGTTGACAACTAGCTTCTATATTCGGATGAAGGCCCCGAGCCATGCATGTGTTGTTGCCTCACGTCACATGAATTCTCTTTGGGGAATCTCAATCTCGGGAGAGCTGACGGAGGACTCTCGTGCAAACTTCCGCACGAAACTGCGAGACTTTACTCCAACCACATAGTCGCTTGGCAGCATCTCCCAAATGATTGGATGGTTAATTTGTCCATAACGATCCATTATTTGAGGATCATTTAAGCCTTGACCTTACCCCACAAACCACCGGCACATCACACCAACATGGTAACCGTCAAGAGGCTGATAGTTCGTTCCTGTTGACGAAACAAGACCTCGTAACTGGTGGATTGCCTGCATCGGTAGACGAATTTTCCCGTCGTGGAAGATTCTGAAGTCGCCATTGTTCTGTGCTCTTTGGTGCTTTACCGTCTTTAGACGATTTAACCACGATCCCATGATGCTTTCAGAGTGGGGATGGCATGTGGATTTGTCCATTGTTGTGACCCATGCGTGCCCCTAAAATTTTAATGATTGTTTGTAAGTTCCAGACTTGGACATCATACCAAGAGTGGTACTTATATAATACATGGTCCCGTAGCCAGGCGACAAGGCTGCTGCAACGTTGAATACCTTTCGTTCTGCGTCAATATGAGGTTCACCACTGTCTTACCGTTCGCCCTCTTCGCAGCAATTGCGCAAGCTGTTACCCTGACGACTTCCACATCTTCATATACGGTTAATGCCAACTCAGCGAACTCTTTCGAAGTAGTTGTGGCCAGGTCTAGCTGTGATGTTACTTCCATCAAGTATATGGGCACGCAGGTACAATACCCTTCCACATACTCACACATTGGGTCTGGATTAGGAACGGCAACGGTCTCTGCTCAAACCATCAACAGTATGAATCTCATGCCCTGGAGCTTTTCAACGCTAATCATATTCGGAAGGTGGCGGAACCAATTATGTCAAAATCACCTGTGAGACTTCGACATTGACTCACTACTATGTGATCCGTGATACAGACAGCACGTTGCACATGGCCACATACATCACAGCTCAACCGTCCATTGGTGAGCTCAGATGGATCGGTAGGCTCAATGCAGCTGTACTTCCAAACGACGATGTTAACCAGGCCTCTGCTACCGGTGGTTCTTCCAGTACGGTTGAGGGAAGCGATGTGTTTGTGGTAAATGGTCAAACCAGAAGCAAATTTTACTCTAGTCAGCGATTTATCGATGATCAAGTTCATTGTAAGCAGTCTTCGATCTCCTTCATTTAAGTCCTGTAGCTCACAAAGTGTTAGGCTTAAGTGGCTCAACCATGAAAGCATGCATGCTAATCCCTGGGGTCGCATACGAGTCCTCATCTGGCGGTCCATTCTTTAGAGACATCAACGCAAATCCATCTGGAGCCTACAATGCACTTTACTGGTACATGAACTCCGGTCACGTCCCAACAGAAAACCGTCGTGTTGGACTTAGCGGACCTTACTCGCTCGTGTTCTCTCGATCTGGAACCCCATCAGGTAAAACTGATCTCGCGTTCATGGGAGGCCTTGGAATTAAAGGTTTTGTTGCCACCTCAGCTCGTGGATACGTCAGTGGAAAGGGGAGCGGAGTTGATACCGCAAAGTATCAAGCTGTTGTTCATTGGTACAACAATGCCGCTCAATATTGGACATACGCTGATTCCAGTAACAATTTCTATTCACCAGCTATGAAGCCAGGAACTTATACACAGGTGCTGTACCAAACCGAGCTAAAGGTCGCGACAACGACTGTTACTGTTACCGCCGGTACGACAGTCACGAAAAACATCGCTAGCACTTGGGCAGCTCCTGCTACCACGCTCTTCCAAATCGGCGATTGGGATGGACAGCCCAAAGGTTTCCGTAACGCAGACAAGCAAGCCCGGATGCATCCATCCGACGCGCGCATGTCACCATGGGGACCACTTACATACACAGTAGGCTCGTCTGCTCTCACTGATTTCCCCATGGCTGTATTTAAAGGTCTCAATGACCCTATTACTATCAAGTTCACCCTCACAGCTGCGCAAGCTAGCGGAGCTGCAACTTTCAGAATCGGTACTACGCTTGCATTCGCAGGAGGGCGCCCGACTGCTAACATTAACGGGAAAGCTGGTGCGGTTCCAGCGGCTCCAACTGCGATTGACTCTCGTGGTGTTACAAGAGGTGCATATAGAGGGTACGGATTCATTTACGATTATCCTGTCGCTGCCGGGACTTTAGTTGCAGGATCGAACACCGTAAGTTTTCAGTCCTTTTCTTCCTTGTTCAATTGCTAATATTACATAGATTACTATCGGAGTAGCATCTGGCTCAGGTACCGATGGTTCATTCCTCGCTGCTAATGTCGTAAGTTCTCTACGGCTCTAATGCTTCGGTGCTCGCTAACACAAACTAGATTTTTGATGCCGTTCACCTCTTCCGCTAGAAGAGCTTGTAGCACGCGAGTCGAATACCAAAAGCCCTGAGTATTTGAAAAATTCAAGAAAATGATACATGATTCTTGTACATAATTCAGCTTAGGATAATTGCATATATTATCTCCACTATAATAACCTGGGCCAATATACTAGCCCTTAAATCTTGAACCTAGAATGTGCTACAGTCCTCAACCACAGTCCTTTATTAAGATAAGCCTTCCAGTGAAATGAAGCTTAGCTATACGGGTTACAGATAGCGCTTGGCAAATGACTTGAAATTTACAATAACAAAAGATTGAGTGAGTGTGTGCTAAACTCTGATGCGTCCGAAATATCAACCCGATTTGAGGTATCCGACCTATTTTCGAATCCGTCGTTTTACCTCTCAAATAGCCACTTGCAAAAGATGATTTGTTAAGTTTTGGAAAGAACAATCTTTCTTATACTGAGATAGATATGCTGTAAGACCCATGGTATTGTGAGCGGGAGCATGCATTAGCGGACCACCTACACATGGTTGTAAGCGCCATGCGTTGGTCGACGGCAAGCAAGCTGTACCTCCCTGTACCACCCCCTGTTTTTGGCTTGCGATGTGCAACAAAACTTGCAGGTGACCATTGAATAGCCGTAATATAATGTAAAAGGCCCTTATTTGTGTAGAGAAGAGCGTTTGTATGGGGTCATTTTAAAGGAGGAAGTAGATATCTACAATTGCTTGCCATGATGAAAGGGATTTAAAATTATGAAAAATATGTGGCACACCCGTGAACTATCTTCAAGCAGCTTTAGGTTAATTTAAATCTGCACTTCGGTTCTGAAGCTTCAATCTTGCCACATAAGGCGATATCCAGACTGACATTGATTCTTAGTTTCTTTACGTTGCGTATGATACTATTTGGGCTCTTGTTTTCTTGAAGGGAGCTCATTTGTATTAGGAAAAGCATCAACATGTGCTCAAACTGTGATGAACACAAACGAGATACCATGCTATATTTTAGTTGTACCATTTCCAATCTCTCTAAATTCTTGAATTTTGACCTTTTTCGAGTATGATAGGTAGAGGCTTTATAGCGGATTAGTTCTGCTAGACTAAGACAAACTTGGGATTAAGTATATTAGATATGAAATACCCCCACTTACCAACACAAATGAGGCAAGAGAAGCTTATAAAAATTAGTATTATACCCAATTCTAAAATCTATCTATGAGCTCAGACAATGTTTGACTTGTGGTTCCCCGATAATGTGTCGACTTGAAGTTAGCTATACAGAAACTTAGTTGAGCATTCTTGCTCCCAAAAGATTCGAGGAGTAGTCATTTGACCTCTAAGAACAATCAGCGATTGTGTTTGCGGCCGATTTTAGAACGAAGATTTAGAGGTTCGCAAATCACCACATTGGTTTGGGATATCTAGTGGTCTATCTTAAGTGAAAAGTCGACATGCGGTACTCCCTGGTGTATCGAGCTTGTCGATATAATGTCTATATCTAGAAAGAGTTAAGCATATAGTGAAATATAGAAATGTATCAAAGATCTTACCATTATTGATGTAGGTCTCGACATTCTCCGTTGTCAATCCACCACTACACTCCAACAAAAACTGTTTCTTACCCGCCCATCTCTGCTTCACACTCCTCGCCGCAATTTTCAACCCTTCCCCATCAAAGTTATCCAACATCACGATATCCGCACCAGCCTCAATTGCTTCATCGGCATCTTTTTCATTATCTACCTCCACCTCAACCTTCAACGCAAACCCACCCGCCGCTTTTGCTGCTTTGACGGCATCGGTAATGCTTCCCCTAGCCCAAATATGATTGTCCTTTAGCATGGTCATACTACTCAGATCATGCCTATGGCCATCCACTCCTCCTACTATCATCCCATATTTCTCTACCAACCTAAAGCCTGGCGTCGTTTTTCTCGTTCCAGCTAAAATTCCTGTATAACCAGCTTTCCTGACCAAATCCTCCATTGCCCTCGATTTCGTGGCAATGCCCGAACACCTACTCAGCGTATTCAACGCTACCCTCTCTCCTAATAACAACTTCCTCACCGGCCCCGAAACCGTCGCCACGGCTATCTTCCCAGTTGTTCCAGGGTCCACAAACTCCCCTTCTTGGAGATGCCATTCCACAGTACAGCCTGCCTGGGCAAACACTTCATCGAAGAAGGGCACGCCAGCGAGGATCCCTGGTGATTTACCGTAGAGTGTCGCGGTGCGAGAAGAGGAACCGACAACGAAGCCGCCGTAGTCGAAAGAGGGTGTGTCTTCGGCGAACCAGGCCGTGATTTGTGATTTCCAGTGTATTGGAAGGAGATCAGCAGGGTTACCGTGCTGGAGTGCCATTTTTATATAATCTTGTCAGTATCTAATACGAAAGCAATATCTAGGGTGATAAAGGTGCAAGAAAGCTTTACGGATGTGTCGAAAGTGGATGGCAGTCTTAAGTTCGGATAACTGTCGGCTAAGTTGTCATACTTTGGGCTATCCGAGATCAACCAGTCGACCCTAGGAAGACGCCCATCCAACTAATTTTCTCTTTACCCAGAAATAATCGATCTTTTCGAAGAACTTGGGATTTGCAAAAAAATTAAAGCGATAAGTCATATCAAAATGTTGGTCAAGATTAGTACTGTGTGTAGGAGGGAGTACCCCGCGTTTCGGGCTGCTCCTTGTACTTAAACCTTGGAGTACAAATAAACCAGTTTCTCAACTATTAATATTGAGTGGTAATTTGTACTACAAATATTGGCAATGGAGGGTTCCAGCAAATTTCTAATAACGATCGCATATTGCATATTCTAATAAAACAACATAGCTCTTAAAGATTTCGAAGTAACTAATGATGATAGACGATGCTCAAAGTCAAGGTATCAAATTCCTCTTCCTTCAGATTATCTCCATCCCAATGCCGATCCTCTAATTCGCCTGCATTCACCTCCTTCATTTATGCAGTCTTCTTCCACTGGCTATGAACCCCGAGCAAACTGCTAACCGTACCTGCTAAACCAACAAAGCCATCGTCGAAGTTGGTGAAGCCCAAGGTCGTCGCGGGAACCACAAGATCGCATAGATCCTGGAGGAGCTGTTTATTGATAGCCGCACGCTCACTGTCAACCATTAGCAAAAATCCATTCCCAGCTTCATATGTAGAATAGAATGCCATACTTCTCAATCCGTTTGCTGGCAACCACACCCTCACCCTCCTTTTTATCGATTCGCCCCTGTTGCTGGCGCAAATTATACAACGAGTAAACCCCGCTTATAGTGCTGAAGAGTATACCTGTCATCCAAAATCTGGCGGCTTCCGTCTGTAATCGCTTCGTGGAAGGGGATTTCCGAATACCAGCCGCATCTAAGAACGTCACTGCATCGAGCGACAAATAACCTGCATAGCCTAACTGTCTTCCTACTGTACAGTACTTGATGATTGGATCCAAGTTCTTTGAATCTGCTGCTATAGAGGCAGCTTTGAAATGTTCAACATTTTTACCTAGCTATTTCCAAGTACGTTAGAATAGTGTATTTAGCAAGAAAAGATAATCAAGTGGTAGCACATACACGCATTCCTTTTCGGATCATCCCAAATGACTTCTTAATGGCCTCCCATGGTGCGATTTCCCCAGGTGTGCCGTTTGTACGGAAAAGATACCAGGCGTAGAACCTGGCAAAGTATTGGACTGTTCGCAAGAGCTTATCGCGACCAACTGTAGTAGCGACGAATTTCAGATAATGCGTCACCGCTGGGTGGTAGATGAGGGCGTCGGCGACCATTGTATAGGTAGTCAAGTTGTTATATAATGGTAGTAAAGTCCAAAAGACTGTTGTGGTCTGGTACTAGGATATCGAAAGTTGCTTGTGAAACTACCGGTTATAGGGAGCTGTGAAGTTCATGCTAAAAGGAAGCACCGGTTGTTGCACCTCGGCATTTGGCTATCGGGGAACGTGATTCATTAGTCAGCTCAAAGTCACGTTTTCTCGCGTGGGTGGCTGGCTTCGCAACGCGTCTCAGCCATGACGACTTGATTGCTGACTTGTAGCGAAATAGAACCTTGGTTGCACTCACTTGCGCTCACTTGCAAACCAAAACTCATACAATTAAAGTACCATTCGCCTATTGTGCATGCTACTGCCTCCTAAATAAACAATGCCAGAAATTGCAGAAGGTATCTTTTCAAACATTTTGTCTGAAAGTATCTGAATAATAGTACTAATTACAACACAGTTGCGCGTGTTGTTCACTATCTCAAGAAAAGCCTAGTAGGCAAAACTCTGAAGACAGTCGTAGCTCAAGATGATGCAAACGTGTATGGAAAGGTTGGAACGAGCGGTGCTGAGTTCTCGATAGCTCTAACTGGCAAGAAAGTCATAGGTGCAAGTCAGCAAGGCAAATACTTTTGGTTAGAAGCTTCTATAACGCCACAAGTCACATCGACTAAAGTATCTTGATAGGTTGCTTATGGATTCACCACCACATCCCGTCATGCATCTGGGAATGACAGGTATATATCACATATGAGTAATTGCTGGTCATATGCTGATCACTACTAAGGTTGGGTTCACGTTCGTGGACAGCGGAATGCCCATTATCGTCCTAAACACTTGGACGAGGAAGAGACATGGCCTCCGACGTATTGGAAGTTTACAATGGAGACAGATGAAAATCCAAAAACAGAAGTTGCTTTTACAGATGCTCGCCGTTTCGCAAGAATTAGATTAGTAGACTGTGCCGCAGAAGACATCAGAAAAACAACCCCGCTAAAAGAAAATGGACCTGATCCGGTGATTGATAGAGAACTCTTGACCGAGGAATGGCTTATTACGAAAATGGGGAGCAAGCATGTGCCTGTGAAAGCTTTGCTCTTGAATCAGGCCAACATTTCTGGTAAATCTTGTTCTCAGAATATATCATTAACAAAGCTAATTGATAAAACGCAGGTATTGGCAACTGGGTAGGGTGAGTTTAGGAACATTGATGCCATACGAACTTTTATTGATATACCAGTTTAGGGACGAAATATTGTACCACGCTAAGCTACATCCGGAGCAATACAGTGATACCTTCAGTGCGGCACAACTCAAGCAACTTCACACTTCAATCCTCTACGTTACCAAAACAGCCGTTGACCTATTAGCTGACTCTAGCAAGTTTCCAGACGAATGGTTATTCAACCATCGTTGGGGTAAAGGTAAAAAGGATGCACCTACCAAACTTCCTAATGGAGCCGCAATTACATTCTTGACAGTTGGTGGGAGAACAAGCTGTGTGGTGCCTAGTGTACAGAAGAAGACGGGCGCGGTGGCAGCAGATGTTAAGAATGGAGAGACATTGACTAAAGGTAACAAGCCTTTGGCCAAAAATGCCAAAGGAAAAAAAAGGAAGGTGGAATCTGAGACCGAGGAATCCGAGGTTGAGACTGAAATAAAACTATCGCCAAAGAAGGGACGAAATAAGAAGCAAGAAGCTATTGGAGCTATCAAGGACGAGCCGGAGCTGGAAGAGGAATCAGAGGGCAAACCCAATAGTGCGAAGAGAATAAAATCTACAGCGAATAAGAAAGTCAAAAAGGAGGAGGTCACAGAACGTCGTCGCTCAGGCAGGGGCAAAGGGAACCTGTAAGCTGATTAAGGTGATTGTGGCAGCCACTGTATTATAGAAGACAGCTTATAATTGTTTATGTTTCGATACGATTACACAAATGCAAACTGATGAGGAGATGCTGATGCTGTGGAGTATTATTCCATCGTCAGGACAGCTGCTCAGCCCATTGTACTGCCCCTTCTAAAAAAGATAACTTCTTATGATGTGCAAGCAGATTGATACGTTGTACTTGATATTGAACACCAAGGATGTCTCGGAAATAGAAGACGTTGGAATTAGGTCTTAGGAGTGTATAGGAATAGAGAACCTCATTTGGAAGGTATCAATGATAACCATTCTAGAGAAAAGATTCGATGATTTGTATCTATGCCATTCTACTGATAATTTATAATTGTATAATTGACCTTTCTTGAGGTGGAGATGTAAATCATGACGAGCTGCACATACGAAAAGTCTACGGAGTTATGACACCAATTCATATGTGGTTCGCGCACTGTTTGTTGGGATCAGATCGTGTCAACAAACAAATAGCTAAGTCTCTTAGCACAGAAATGAGACATAGATACACCTAACCATTCTTAATCCTCTACTATCATCGCTGTTTACCTACGATATCGTAGATGCCCCACTTCTAATCAGCCCAGTTGTTTACAAATGTACTAGAAAGGGGTTTTAGCGAGCCTCCTCGTATCTCGTATTCCCTAACCCAACCTACGGAGTACTTCATCTCACCGGCGATAGAGTGCATGATCTTTGAACGACGTACATCCTTAAGTACAAAATCTAGATCTTAAATCCGCGCTAATGATGTGGGTGGTATCATATATTTCCATTAGGACTTCCTTGGAAGGTTGAATAGGCGGAAGAACGAACGATGTGAGGTTTAGATCACAAAGCCATGAGACCTAGAAACAGCATTCGATATTTGAGACTTGCTCCAATGGATATAACGCTACGCTGGGGATTCACGGAAAGTGATACTTGAGAGCAGATTACGATAAAGCCCTACTTGCGCCTTACATCCCCGTTTTTGTCATCAAATAGGACTCTAACCTTTTGGGTGGTTATGCATGCCAGTGCAATTTACTATTGAACTCGAAAGGAAAACAGGCAGATTCACAAATAAGCATCATACCATCTATCTTTTGTGTAAAGAGATCATCTAATGAGCGCAGAATTGTGTGTTTGATTATCCCTTCTGCATCACCCATCCATGCATCTTAACCTGATGTTGTTCCAGGCACCGTAAGTGATCCTTATAAGTTCCATTCCATCATATCTCCGAGTCTTTCACCTCTTTGAACAGCTCTACAATATTGTTTAAGAAACAACACACCCGCCTAATTGCATTAGCTCAGCCCCATCAAAGATAAACGAAAATAAAAAGAACATACCGGTCAGAAGCCCCCTAGCAAGGACAACTCTCTGTTGTGAAACTCCTATTCACTAGTCAGCCCTATCCGTATCATCCTACGCCCTCCTCCTTCTATTTTACGGGAAACAAACCTCTGTCATTTATCTTCTTAATTATCTCACGTTCCACATTAGCATTCAAAATGCATGCCTCGGCAACGGCCATAACAGCTTCTTTTTCCAGGACTGAATCATCAACCCGCTCAATTCGCTGCTTCGTAGCTTGATCAGCAACTTTGATAATCTTCATTGTATCTGTGGTGGTCTCTTCAAGATTGGCGATAGTTGAGTAGACTTCCTCATTGGTGGTAAGCTGCACTTTTCAGTTAGAATTGTTCATAGATGAATAAAACCTCGAAGGATAGCCAGGAGGAAATTGAGAGGGTTTGAAAGGAAATCCGGAAAAATACATTGCTAGCTCTCTGAAAAGCATTAGTTTGGGTGGCGAAGTAGGTTATAAGGGATGTGGTTTGGGTTTTGGTATTCGACATGTTGCAATAACGTTGGTCTTGATCGTTGGAGGTATTTGGTATTTCGTGGCAATGGCTCGACAACCTGATTCTTTTAATTTTGGTAGAGGCGGGAATCTGACTTGATCAATTATGAAGTTGCAAAGTCGTCTGACTGAAGTTGGAGGACCCTTTTATGTAGAAGGAAGAGCGGGAGGAGTGGAGAGGGTACAGCATCGGGAAGACAATATGTAGGAAAGACAATCGCAATTCCAAAATGAGATGCCGAATAATGAACACAACAATATTAGCATAGTGAGATGATATAAACGGAGTCAATGAGGTGAGTATCTATTCATATTGTCTTTGATGTTCTTCTCTTATACAATTTCCCGATGCCTGTGGCAAAGTGAGAGTGTGATTTATCGCGTTTCGGGACTTTATTCCTCACTAAATTATAAGAACATTCAGCAGCAACAGAAACGCGAAACAAGCTTGGTTAGTGGCTGAAATCTTCATTTGGAAGGACAGTAACTAACATATATCTGTGTCGTAATAATTTAGGTAAATCAGCTTTTCCGCTGGGTATTCGTAGGCTACTTTTGATAAACCTCTTTCTTAGGTAGTACCTGTAACACATCCTTGTAATTCAAAAAGACGCGTCACCTGTACAGTCTAATTTCTCTGTAAGAAATGGTTGAAGATATTAAAAATGGTCGCGATTCACTATATTCTTGGCGAGACTCTCGGTCCGGCTCTAGCCTTCCATTACATTGCCGAATTACTCTTTCCGATCCATCTTTACGGTTGGACCAGATTGCGGTGTTCACAGATGTTCAACCAGTCAGTTTGGATAAGTTTGGATTTATTTATCTTTCTTTAATTGCCTTTTATCTATTCCTAACCTCAGGCCATATATCTACACAAACTTGCTATCCTTGGTAACATATAAGTCAACATACTCATCGACAGCCATTGCCTCCAATTTCTTTCCATCATTTCCAAGGTCAACCAATTGCTTAACTCTCTCCTCGCTGAAATGTGGACCAAGATGTCTCTTATACTTAGCCAGGATTTCAGGCTTCGCCTCTTCTCTTCGCAGTCTATGGCCAAGTGGTGCCTCGACAACAATCTCCTCGAAAACCGTTCCATCATTAAGTGTGACGGTAAGAGCGTTGGGGATGGTACGCATGTTCTCGTTGTGGTAATCGGCAGTGAACTGGGGGTCTTCGACGCAAGAAATCTTTTGACGGAGAGATTCGACAAGGGGGGAGGTAGCGGCCTCGCCCCCATCGGTGTAATCAGTAGCTTCGAGACGTCCGTAAACAAGCATAACTGAGGCCATGTACTGGATGCAGTGATCACGATCGGCAAAGTTGTCCATAGGCTTAAATTGTTTATCAATAATTCGGATGCAGGCTTCGTGGGTACGGCAGGTGATTTCCTTGATATCAGCGGCGGACTTACCCATATCCTTAAGCTTGTGGTGAACAGCCTTTGCGGCTTCGATAGCGGTTTGGGAGTGGAATTCAGCTGTAAAGGTCAAACATGCTCCTAAATCAAATATTGACAAAACTGCTTACCTGGGTATGAAACTTTGAACAGGACGTTCTCCATAACGTAACTTCCATATCCACGTTGGAATTCAAATGGCTTGCCCTTGAATAGAACGTCGTAGAAACCCCATACTGGAGCAGAAAGAACAGTTGGAACACCTGGCTCGCCCTTCATGACCTTCAACACAAGATTGACGGCACGTTGGCAAGCATCACCGGCAGCCCATGACTTTCTCGACATAGTGTTAGGGGAATGTCTGTATGTTCTCAAGCTCTGACCATCAACCCAAGCCTGGGAAACGGCATCGGCAGTCTGCTTCTCGGATAAACCAAGTAACTTGGAAACAACAGCTGCGCTAGCAACCTTAACAAGGACAACATGATCTAAACCGACCTTGTTGTACGAGTTGAGGAGTGCCAAACAACCTTGAATTTCGTGGGCCTTGATCATAGCCTCCAAGACCTCCTTGATGGTGATGACCTTTCCTGAACCAAGGTTTCCACCAGCACGGTTTGTTCGCGAGATCCAGTCTGCAACAGCGAGAATGGCGCCCAAATTGTCAGAAGGATGACCCCATTCTGCGGCCAGCCAGCAGTCATTATAGTCGAGCCATCTAATCATAGCACCGATATTGAAAGCGCCATTGACTGGGTCTAATTGGAAATCGGTACCAGGGACCTTTGTTCCGCTAGGAACAGTAGTTCCTGGGACGATTGGGCCAAGGAGTTTTGTGCACTCCTTGAATCGTAGACCTTCAAGACCGCATCCAAGGGTGTCGAGGAAAACAAATCGAGCGGTATCAAACTGTGATTTTATTAGCAGAGCCTTTGGAAGTTCCTGTGGATACTCACAGCCAGATCAGAGTTTATTGGTGTATGGTGAACGTATGAAGCGATATCCTTAATCTCTGGGTCGTACTCACGAGCCTGAGGAGGAGGAGGAGCTCCGGATTGTAAGGGAGACATCGTAGAGAACTTAGAGAATTGTGCGGGCTTGTTGAAGGGTATTCTAGCACCTGCGAACGACGCTCGAGAGGTGTATGCGAGAGGGGCACGGATGGCTTTTGGGATAAGTCTAGGTGCTGTGCGGACACTACGAATGGCCGACATTGTTGGTCAATTGAAAAGAGAGGAGAGGTTCTAAGCTGGCTACAGAGAGAAAGCCGGCTAAAGTGTGATTAGGGATGTAAACTCACAGGAGCAGATTTGGATTTAAAGTAGAAACGGAAGCTGGAGCGAGCTGTTCGGCTCAGTCTTAACCGCGGACTGAACCGCTTGGCAATTGTGGGGAGCTTCAAGGTAGCTAGTTCGCGTATTAGTTGAAGGGAGACACGTGCTTTTACTACCACGGCACTAGCTTTCAGTGCCCCTCCTAGTTGTCTTAGCTACAGTCTTCAGATAATGCGATATAGATGCCTGTGAAATGAATAACTCGAAAGATCTTGAACGCAAAAGGGACTTATGATTCAAAAGAGTTCTCTACCTTGACTTGAGAGAACTGTCAGAGAATTTGGCCGGGTTCTGTCGGGAGCAAAATAAATGGGGAACAGTTGACCTTTTGGCGGTTTTCGGCCTCCCCTCCGATATTCGCATGTCATGTACAATCTCAGTGTTTGGATCTCCAGACTATAGAATACCAAGGTCTATGATATTTTGAGAAGCGAGGACTGCTTTCGTAGTGGCCATTGAAGGAGCAGAACAGAGGAGAGGAGACTGCAATGTATCCCACACGGAAGTCGATGTGGAGAATCTAATATATAGTATGATGGAGAGTGGCTGGGAGATTCTTATTTCTGGATTTCCCGAATGACTGCTAGAGTTTGTTAAGTTTGGCGCTAGAATTTGTTCTGTTGTGTCGAGCTAGAGGATGCTCTCAAGACAGTAGATGTGGTAGACCAAGTCGGTTCCCATGAGGGTAGCAGTGGCATATATCACGAGGGTAATGGATTAGTGTAGAAAGGACTACATCTATTACCCCTACTTCAGCCTCGACAGGAGAGAAACACTATATACTTGCCGTGAACTCAAGAGGCAGGAGACGTTTTCATTTTGTTATTAAGCACTGTATTTAAGTTGTGCTAAGAAAAACTACCCAGTTTGTAAACGAAAGGCCGTACTATACAGTACCTGCCTCTCGTTGCCCTCGTACAGCGACGTACCAAGAAACCTGCCGTATCACCTTCCTCCCATTCTACAACCCTGCATAAGGGTACCGAGATGAGCAGCAAGCTCATTCTAGCGAGAGATCCAGTTTCAACTCGGTTTAGCGTATTATTTTTGAAAAGAAAGAACTTCTGTGTCTATTAGATTTGCTAAAAGTGAAACTGCATTTTGCAGTATATGCTGCTATCTCAGAAAATCTAAAGTAGTGTCATTGAAGTTGCTGCTATCACAATCATAAACGATGAGCATTAGTTAATCGTAAAATTCAGGTAAATTAGACTAGACTAAGTTGAGGAGGAAAGTAAAGGTAAAGAGTAGCTCTTGAGTTGTTTATATACTTCGTCATTCGCGTGATAGACTATTCCGGAGTTTCTATCGTGCCTTTAACCATGACAGCTTCGATGAACCTTTGCTATGGGTGAGTATGGCAAGACCAATTCCGCTGCCGAATGCTTTTGTACTAAGGTACTAAGGAGATATGCAATTTAGATGATGGAGGGCTAATTGTTTCCTCTTCTTGCTGCTGTGGTCGAGACCGAGTCCTTCTCAGCGTGGGAATAGGTGCTTGCTGCGTGCAGACACACGTTATAGTTGAGATACAAGTGCAGCGGCGAATAATATTATTATGACAGTGGCTGGCCAACTGACATATAGACGTGCAGCTCGCACGATCAATATAGAGGCATGATGGGTGCCAGGGTACTCCTCCTTCTGAACAAAGACAAATGCTCCTGCTTCCATCGCTTACTGCTATCTCATGATGATGCAGTCGCTTCCCTTTCTTTGATTTCCGGGTCCTGGCAGGTAGGAGAGAAGTCCTAGTTTTCCGACAGGTATAATAACACTTCGATCTCTCTCTTTCGTTAATTTCACTTTTCCACCTCCTCCTCCTCCAATAACAACAACAACAAATGTGAGTCAACTACTTTACCAGTGTCTTCTATATTCCAAATCCCTTTATTTCTGAGCTACCAATGTAATCTTTTAGCAAGATGGCTATTCAATAGACATCCATCACGCTATGCGGCCTTTCCCCCTGGCTGACCATTCCAATCAACAGGCCTCCATCACGTCGTATTGCTCGCGCAAACGCTAAGCTCGCCCACAATCTTGCCCAAGCCCGCACCATCGCCGTCGCTCAGGCTGTTTTAGGAGGAACCGCCACTATCGAGGAGTGGCGCCGGGCTTGCTGGGCTGAACTCGCCGCTGCTGTCGTCGTTGCCGCCATTACAGATGGTTTCGGTGACTTTCGTGGTTAACACCATCGGTATGTTCTTTTAAATTTATCATCGCTTCCTCACTACCTCAATACCTGCACCTGCACTTGCACCTAAATACGCCTATGAAGCTGGCTCAAGTGAGCATGGTAGAGGTGCCACTTCAAGAGTGGTCCAGAACGCTAGTCGGGCACCTTTCCGTGGTGTTCTGGATAAGTAGGCAGGCTCAAAAGAGTCAGCTGAAACCAAGACCCGACTATATATACTGTATGTAACATAAAAAATCAAAAAAATTGAACTTTTATCATAAAGTTTTAGAAAGCACGATCAATCTTATCATTTGTGCATTGCTTTTTGGATTCCAGAAAATTCGCTGGTGCTTATAGCAAGGAAAAGTGCCAGGTTAAGCTATTCTGCATATTTATAGACTAGCAACAGAGATTGAGCTATTAGCTTCGCACTCCTTCTCGAACTATATGCTCCATTTGAATTTGCCGCAGTGAGACTGGGCGAATGACCGGCTTTGACAGTTTCAAATGGCTTATAGCATCACCGTGAGACTTGATACAAGCACCAGCTTCTAGAAATCCTTTAACAATAATATGTTCTTGGCGGCAATGCTTCAGTGCTACGGAGTCCCAAGCCTCTATCACGAAAGGTCGCAGGGTCAATTTCCATGTTCCTCTCCAGGTTATCACAGCAGGTTGCCCTCGCTCTGCTCGCTGGTACTTAAAGAGCATCGCCAACCCCTTTTCTCCGTTCCATATCTCCATTGTTTTAAGATTTGGCATGTTCATGGCCGCTGCTGCTGCTGCCTGGAGCATGTTATCCAACTCCGTTGGTCGCTCCTCAGGCACAAGCAGTCGTGAAGTCAAGGCAAGCCAAGTTAAGTTGGGCCACTTCCAGGAACGTTCTCGAGCATCAAAAAAATGGCTAGCGTCCACTATGAACGACGCCGAGAGGTGGTTAAGCGTGAGACTGGCGTTAGCAACCGCCTGGCTAACATGAGAGGATGATATTCGCACAGGGTTATAGTCTGAAATCGTGTGACTAAGACTAGCTGCATACGTTTGGTCGAAATTCTCGAAGAGTACGAGTCTCCGTAGTCTATCGGAAGAGAGCGATTCAAAAAGCAGTCGTAAAGCTACAAAGAACAAGAGCATTAGCAGGCTATCAGCACCCAATAGTATAATTGGAACACAAAGTAGCGGAGAACGATGAACATAGCACTTGAGCATATCTAGTGATGGCTCGCGTGATACACTAAAGAAGCCAACCAAGTGACAGGAGTTTAACAAGATGAGAGCATCACTTGCTTTGCAACTCAAACGAATATCCCTTTATTTGAGATAATAAAACTGCATCTCAAGGTGACAGTAAGGAATTATGCAGTAGGAACTCACATTGGTCGGTCCACTTCTGTTGAACAGTGCTCCATTCCCTCCAAAGCTCATAATTAATTTCCTGGAGTCCAGGTAGACGGGTAAACATATGTGCCAATGCAGCCGGCTTCCATCGTCGGCGGGTCTGTTGGCGGATGAGCACACCTGTTACTGCCGGGACTAATGGCAGTTGCTGCCACCACTGCCCTTCTTCTTCTTCGTCATCAAACGGTCCCTCGCCCATGATTTCGCCAAAGACTTTCTCAATAGCAAGATAGCTGGGAACTGAAACCGAGCCACCAGCAACCCATCCATGGTGGGGGTCATTAGCTTTGACCAGCATCAACTGCTCTGCGTCTATATCCCGGCTACACACATCAGAAGCCACATCTGGCTCAAAGGTCAGATATTTGAACCAATGCTCCGAATCACTAGGAGAGTAGACGCTGATATCTAGCAACAAGCTACTGCCTGGTTCCCATACACTAAGTGTTGAAAAGAGATCTTGGAATGCTGTGGTGATTAAGGAATTTTCTGCGTAGCTTAGTGCCGTCGGATATACATCTTGAGGTTCACATTCGGCGCAATCATATTCTTGGAGTTGCAAGCAAAGCCAAATATAGCGTACGAGACTCCTATTGCGATGAACCATCAAACCAAAATTGGCGACGCGAGACGACGTCAGCTTGATCCGGGAGAAGTTATGCCGCTCAATGATTGTCTGCCACTCTCGTGACACTATGGCGAAGTCAGCCAAGCTACAACCGTCCTGTAGTAAGAATTCCAAGATTGTAAGACGAATCTCTGCAGGAAAGCAGTGCCAAAATATCATATTGGCTGTCATCAGCGACAATTGTGTCACTATCGTGAATAACAACAGTGTGAAAGGTCGATATATGATATAGATCAGCAGGACTAATGATTTAGTTTCTCAAACTTCTAGTGTGTATTTCTTTTGATTTGTCGGGTACGTGGGCAGACGGATGAAGATTTACAGGGGGAGGCTGGCATTTAAATAGCTACGCTTTAATGGTGAAAATAAATCAAGCTAGCTAGAGCAAGATATCGGGTATAAGCGAGAAGTTTATCCTTTTTAAGAATTTCCGTTACTTTTTGAATAAGTGCACTAAGCCAAGCCAATTTAGAATAATTCCTTTAGAATAACCAGTCGAAATAACCATTAGTTTTGATAATTTATTGCAACGCTACGATATAGATTTTACTTCTTATTTTTGTAAAAGAAGAAGTCTAATACTCAAATAACTTTTGATTATATTGCTTGTGTTATACAATTCAAAACAAAAGTTAATTTTATGAATCTTACGAGCCCAAATTTCTCAAAAAGATATTTTCCAATCAGAAGAGAAGCAGCGAAATGAATTTTTTTTTTATGGGCACCAGCATTTTGTCCCCATTTCAGTCGTACCAATTTGGACTTTTTGGTTACATCTGTAGAGTGCTAAACAAGGTTGGAGAGTTTTTTTGTTGCTAGTTTAGAGAGGACCATGCAAGCAAAAACAGTAGGTGATACCATCGTGTTAAGACCTCTCTCCAATCGGTCGGAGCAAGTGCTAACTCACTACTCGGAGTTTTCAGCCTAATCATTTCATTATCTGCTTCACTCGTGAACTTCCTGGCCAAAGGCACAAGATTTGGTGTGCATCATAACAGAACTTACATAAGCTCATCACTTTTGAAGGGGTTAAGCGAGACTTTTAATATTAATCCCCCTCCATGTCTACTTATGTTGTGTCAAAGTAAGTGATATCTGCCCGAAACGCAGGATACACAAGAAATCAAATGATGGGGGTTTCTCGGCACAAGAAATTATGCAGCCCTTTGACGTAGCTCCTAGAGATCGATGATTGTTAGTTTACATGATGTCTGAAGGTATAAATTTACAAGATCCTAAGCTATCTTCATTGATACTTGATAACATTGCCTCTAATAGGATATCCGATACAATCTTGTTCTTGAAGTTATTTGATTTTTTCTAGCCTGAGAAAGTGTAAGCAGAGAGCTAAACTAATGGTTATCCTATTGCTAGGATATCGCGCCGCTGATTTCAATCTCAACTAAAACCATCCCCCTTATATCTAAAGAGGCTCCTTTGACAAGCATCTGAACTAAGCCATAATTATCAATTTCTAGGCCTGCTGTATAGTAAAATCACCATAATTCAACCCAGATATGTCGTTTACCACATATACCACCGAGACACTTTCTCTAACGCCCCTTTCCGCTCCTACTACCATAGGCCTTAGCCTCCCACCTCGTCGCAAAGCACCAGAACCACCAGATATGCCTTATAATCTCCCTAAATCACCTCTGAATTTTACCCCATTTCAAGAGCTCCGACTCGAGTACGCAAATCTCAACCAGACCAAGGTTTACCGCCTTGCGACCCAGTTCTACGATGACGCAAAAATCGAAATCACCTTGGGCGGGACACCAATCTGGAGTCGCCTATCAAAGGTACCGAGGTGGTTTCTTATCTTAGGTATCAATGCTAGTCGTGGAAGTGACAACAGGGGAGAGGTAGAGTGGATGGAACCTATGATAGCGTGGGAAAGGCTTTTGGATTTGGAGAGATATCAGCGAGAACCATCGCAAGAGGAAGAGCAGAGGGGAAGACAGATAAAAAGAGAGGAGGAGGAGGAAGAGGAGTATGATTTTAGACTCTGTGGGGAAGGCCATGAAACGTTTCGTTGCGCCAAAGATGTATTAACGGAGGATAAAGATGATGTTGGATACCAGGAAGCCAGAATTGTGTCAAATTTCCTCTCCAGTGGCCTTCTCTCCTCGAATACCTACAACTCATACGCCGAATCTGTATTCAAATCAGAAAAGGGTGCTGGTGCTACTAGGTCGATGGACAAGCTGACAAGACTTGATAAAGTGCTCCCATGCACTAATCAAGCGTGCTCCAAATACTTGGCCTATACAAATTGTAACGCTGACAAGACTCAAAGAAACCCAGCTAGCACCACCAATTCAGAAATCACCATGCCAGCACTAGGATATGGAGATATTTCAAACATATCAGGAACACGTCAATGCCAAGCGTTCAATATGGAGCCTCTGAGAGCACATCTGTCGTTATATAGGCTATCTTCTCCTAGCTACATAGGGGACTCTTCGCCAGATGGTGGTAGCGATAGTGGTGACGAAAAGAATTGTATGGCAGGGAGATTTGGACCGGACAGTTGTGGGTGTAGAAGCTGTAGGGAAAATGCTGTTACCTGGTGAGACTCATGTCTAGAACTTTTGGAATTCAGAAAAGGTCATTGAGTGTTAACGAGGCTTTTCCGCCATCTTCTATTTTATTCCCTCTTCTGTGTCATTCGAAAATAGATCTCGCTCCTGGAACTTCCAAACATTCAACCATGTTATTTCACCTATCATGTGGTGACTTTTGAGGTAATGCATATTATCTGTTCTCATCATTTTTAAAGTCTCACAACACTAACAGCTAGGATGCCTTCCTCCCCTCTTAATCCTGTAACAACCTCTTTCCCAACAGTTCCCTGCACTCCCAGAATCATCAAAGCCTCATTCTCCATCCCTCCCTCTATTTTCTCCTCTTCCTGCCTATCTAAAGCTGCCACACTCATAAATTTGATATTAACGCCGTTCTTTCCCAATATTCCACCTACACTGCCGATCTTACCCGGCTCGTCAAAGTTATGCAATACTAATAGCGTTCCCTCAGGTATGAAACTAGAGGTAAACCTTCCAATTCGCGATATGTATAAACTCTTTCCACTCACATACCCCGATATAACTTTTCCGCTTTCCGAACGTAATGTAACAAGTGAGGCATAAGCTAAATCCGCAGATTCGCGGGTATGTATCTCGTTAACCACAATTCCTTTGCTCTTGGCAATGAGATTGGCGTTGACAATGTTGACATCTCGACCACCCTGATCACTGATCGTGCTTGTGAGTCCTTTCACAAGAGCAGCGAACAAAGGTCGTGTATTTGAGATTCCTGCTAATTCACCTTCATATACGAGGTCAAATCTTGTACCGCCGATGCCTTTGCCAGAATAGTGTTGCGTGTAGAAGCTACCTAGCTTTTCGACAAGCTTGACGTATGGCTGAAGCTTGCGGTATTCTTCAGGTAGTATCAAGGGGGCATTAACCGCACTAGTGGGTAAGCCACCATTGAGAATTGCTAGAACCTGGGCACAAACATCTAGGCTAACATTCTCCTGAGCTTCAACGGTGCTGGCACCTAGATGAGGTGTTGCTACTACTTTTGGATGCCTGCAGAGGAGCTCTGCAGCTGAACCGGCTGTAGGTGGCTCAGAGGTAAAGACATCTAGCCCAGCTCCAGCAATAGTGCCAGATTCCAACGCATCTAGAAGTGCTTGTTCGTTATAGACTCCTCCACGAGCAACATTCAGCACCTTGGCAGTTTTCTTCATAGTCTTGAACTCGTCCGTACTGAGCAAGTCCAGGGTGCTCGCAATAAGAGGCGTATGAATAGTCAAGAAATCCGCCAGCGGGAGAAGTGCGCCTAGATCTTGAACTAGCGACACATTTGCGCTTGCTGCGATCTCTGGTGAGGCGTATGGATCCAATGCAACAACTTTCATACCCAAACCCACACCCATTCTTGCAACCTTCAATCCTACCTTTCCAAGTCCTATTACTCCCAAAATTTTGCCTCCAACCTCCGTTCCTACCAGTCGGCTTCTCTCCCAACCACCAGCTCTTAAACTGCGATCTCCAGCCGGAATATTTCGTGCAACCGCCATTAACAATGCAATGGTATGTTCTGCCGCAGCGGCGATGTTTCCACTTGGGCTGTTTACCACAATGACACCTTGCTGCGTAGCTGCCTCCACATCAATATTGTCAACTCCCACTCCAGCCCTCGCTACGACTTTCAATCTAGACGCGGCTACGAGAACCTCGGCGGTGACTTTCGTCTCGGAACGAATGATGAGAGCATCGTAATCGGGAATCATCCCTATAAGATCCGCCGCAGAAAGGTTTTTTGGCTGGTGGATCTCGAAGCCCGATCCCAGAAGAGCGAGGCCATCTGGGGAGACCTTTTCAGGAATCAGGATTTTTGGTCGATTGGAAGGGGATACTTCTGATTCTTGGGCTGGAAGTGCAGAGGGAGCCATCCTGAAGTAAATTCAATATAGAGTCTACGAGTGCTTGCTGCTGAAGTGAGGTATTGCTTTGCTAAAGTTGGTTTATTACGTAGAGAAAGTTACAAGTGACAAAGAGTAACAATATAAGAATAATCGAGTTTACAACAGAAAAGGGATCAGACAAAGAAGGGAGAGAAACAACCTCACATTTATGAACAGAGATCACCTGCAGTAAGGTTCAGCGCGATGTCGGGTGGTGGGGGTTGTTGTGTTTGCAGAAGAGCTTCATGGATGGCGGGAGCTACCCCGCCTTCCCCAAAGCTCACCCGCGCCACCAAGGCGCCATCTTGGTTAATAGATCCCCCACGTATTCACATAGTACGAGCCACTTATTATACAAATAAACTTGTCACCTGAGAAGAGGAAATGCAATATTATGCAGTCATCATTGCTTCATGTTGTGTACGTTTCAAAGCTAGTTGGGCTGGACTGCCTTCACATCTTGACCAATGACTCTTTGTACTTTTCATTTTGGATAACCTCGATCCAGTAATTGTCCGGGTCCTATTACAACTTAGTAAGCAAAGTTGAGAGGGAACATATTGGTAGTCACAGGATACGTACAAGAATAAAAGCGACGTGTCTCATGCGGCCATCTGTAAGTCGCTTCTTCCAGTTAATCTTTAGATCCTCAAAACGTTGACACGCTACATCCAAGTCATCCACAGAAATACCTATCACATGTCGTTAGTGTTATATTTCCACAAGATATGATATATTCATGCATACAAAGGTGCCCAAACCCCTGCGGTTCATCATTTCCATTGTGATACTTGAAATTAGGATCTTTCTCAGTGCCATAATTCCAAGTCAGTTCCAAGAGACCCTCCATGCCCGCAGTGCCATTGACTCCACTTGCAGATGTAGCTGGAGTATTTTCATTACTTGGATAAGCAAGGAAATATAGGTTAAATTTAGCAGCCTCATTCTCGCTTGTTCGGACCAAATTCATGCCTAGAACCTCTTGGTAGAACTTCAGTGACTTTTCGTGGTCTTTGACCCGGATCATGGTGTGGTTCTAAAGGTAGTGAGTACTAAGACTGTTATCGAAAATGAAGGAGTCATACCATTCGGTAGGTTTCCAGATCGGTTGTCTTAACCTCTGCAGTCTTTTCGTGATGATTCTGTCCAACAATCTCTACCCAATATCCGTCGGGATCAAGAACAAATGCTATATTCCGCATACGGCCATCTGACAACTTTTTTTGAAACTTATATCCCGCATCCTCGATCCTCTGGCAAGCAGCTTGTATGTTGTCGACGCTAATACAGGTGTGTCCAAAACCTCGTCCTGGATCCGCGTTCCCTATATCCAGTCAATAGTATTCAACTGGCGCTCGTCAGACATTATACCAGTAGCAACTTTGTAGTCAGGATCATTCTCAGTCCCGTAATTGTGTGTCAACTCAATGAGACCTTGCCTGTTGGACAGGGTCTCGCCATGGGATGCAGCACCTGGGGAATCGTAAGACATAAAATAGAGATCAAATTTGGCTTCGGGTTGCTCGATCTTTCTGATCATCGTCATGCCGAGGTGTTCGTAAAATTTAACTTCGAGCCGGTCAGTATACATTCAGGCGAATGTAGGGGATGAAGTAAATATTCTAATAGTAGAATAGTCTTAGGTAGATGGCATGTACCTGAAGCCTTAGGATCTTTCACACGGATCATGGAGTGGTTCAATCTGTATTTCTTTGGATCGGTCGCCATTGTTGCGAACGTTTTGTAAACTGCAGATTTATTAGCATCCCACCATCGCCAGCTGCGTGCAAACCTACCTGGTGAAACTAAGTAAGATTTCTTAGAGCTGAGCGAAGGTACAATATTTCTGATTATGCTGTAGGTTCTCTGCAGAGCTCGTATTGATTGCATGAAGAGGGGAGGTGAAATAGATGTGTAAGACCGAACATAGAGGAGGGGAAACATTCCGAAAATTGGTGACAGGGGTACCTCAAAGTGACGACGTCAAGTGGATTTTCCCCGACAAGAAATAGCGGGGAACTGGATTGGATCCCTAAAAGGAAATGTGTAAACACCATTTGAAAGGGGTGGAAATTTCAGAGGTACTCACCAAACATCAAGCTTTTCTGTTCCATAGACATCTAGTCCGAGACTCATTTGAAAATGCTAGATGCGGCCAGGATTCTCACTTCCGAATTTGGCTTTCCAGTGACATCACCCTTAGACGAATCGAGGACAATAGATGGAACCTGAGCATTACCTCAATGGAAGTGAACTCCCTAGAATTTTACACCAGGGATACTTCTCGCGTCCTTTATGATGTCGTTGATGTGTTGTAGATACATGAGGTTAAGAAGCCCATGATTGTGTACATCCCCAAATCATGCTTATTAATTGACGCTGAGTTTAGACTATCTTGGATTCAAGCTTACACTTACTCTTAAACTAGTATGGGGCTCCATCTTAGCCATCACCATTATAGATTGGAATCAGTGACATATTGTCGTACAATCTCGCTAATAGCCTACGTAATCGTTGATATAGAATTTTGTCTGCAGGTTTCTTGGAGATTCTCTGCCATCCGAGTTATCATCACTAATATCGCAGCATTTCTTCGAGTATTTGAAATCGATTCTTGAAATCGATTCTCATATAAATATAAATTAGTATCTGGCATTGAATCCATCAATGTGATTTCGCATACAACAGTATGCCAAAAATATTGAACAATGAGGATAGGAGTTGGGAAAATGCGTACAAGTGGTTTAAGATTTCTTTTAGAGTGCACTGAGGTATCACGACGCTTATTTGAATAGCAGCGTCATACTCAATTACGCCCAGGCTTGTGTAAGATGTTCATAGTAGCGTGGTGAGTGTATTTATCTTTATTTCTTACTCTGCTTTGAAGACATTTGATTGGAAGTATTAAGACAAATGGGAGACTAACAAACACGCTTTCTATAATTCTAAGTAAGATATCTAGGGTTCTCAGAAAAGGACCCAGTAAGGTGTAATATTATGGAAGAGCTCTATATAGATACGCTAATGTAGGGAAAGGTAGTTCGGATTTCAACAGGGCGAAATAGCTCAAGGGTATCCATTGAGATTTTGAACGACTATCTGCCCCGTATGGTTGCCATCAAACCCATGGCCCCAAACACCACTAGCTTCAACCATGGATAGTCTGACAATACAATTGTGACATATCCAACGAACGGAAGATAGCCAACCACTTTTCCCACAATATGTTCTCTTCCCAGATAAAATTGTCCCTTAGCATATAAACCCACATCGTTGGCATAATTATTATCACCCTTAGTGAGAAATTTGGTGTCATTTCCTCCCCATTTTCCAACAATGCGATGTACGATAGTCATTGGGTTCCCTTCCACATTATAAACCACGATATCACCCACCGCGGGGTCGCTGACCGTGTCTCGATTATATAGGAAAAGTAAATCACCTCGCTGAAAGGCAGGTTCCATAGAGCCAGTCAGAACTACCACGATTGGACTAGGTGTATCTGTAATTATGGAGAAACATTTCCAAACCATGAATGTAGTGCTCAGCATAAGTGCAAAACTTAGGAATTGGGCGACGACCTTTCTTGACATTGCAATAGAGAGCATTCTGAAGTCCAGCTAGAAGTATTATGGGTAATGATAATGGAATATTAGCAAGATCAATGAAGAACTTGAAGGTATACTTTCTTTGGTTTAAAAGAGTAAAATGGATCCATTACGGACGTGGAGAGAGTTAAATAATATTCCTGCTGATGAGGACACTTCTTTTTGCAGATACAGTCAGTACCTCGCCGCATGGAATGACAAGGTCCAATTATGCGAATGGGGGTAAGTCATGTGATTTTGGTTTGCTAGGCAACCAATGCAAGATAAGATAAGCGAAGCTTGGAATAGCTCTAGCTTCAGCTTCAATATAGGGGACCATATGACAACGTCCATGCCTCTGATAAGTTACTGGCAACTTGCCTAATAATCATCAGTAGATGCTATAGTTAGTACATTCTCTCAGAATCTAGGGCAGTAGTTAACAAACAATCGCAGAATCTATCCACGCATGATGTCGCAAACGATGCTCCTCACAAAACGACTAACAGCCTTCCTTTCCCAATCTGCTACTCCGCAACTTCACACTCTCCTACTACTGTCTCCAACTGGAAAACTACTCTCCAGTACATCCCCATCATCTGCCTCAACACTGCGTACACAAGCTACTCTCGCTGTTACGCTCTGGTCCTCATATAATCCTCTTCCTATAAGCAACGGCGCAAGCTCAAGTCAAACCACAACCACGAACGCTCATTCACGAACGACAAACACAAGTCTTGGTATAATAACGATCCAGCTCGAGCATGGCATAATGTGCATCCGTGCGCTCTCCTCTGGGCTTCTGTTCGTCGCAATTGGGCAAGGTGCACAGCCTTCAGGTTCCCAGTATTTAGGCTCGCCTGCTGTTTCCGTGCCGGGGAGTCCAAGAGACGTTTCGCAGCATAACGATAACCAGGGAATGTTGCAGGCGGGCTCGGAAGCTGGAAGTGTGGGAAGCGAACGTGGACAAGGCGGGATATGGAGTATCCGGAGAAGAGCGGAGGAGGTGGGGAATCAGCTAGAAGGCAAGTTGGGAGGATTCGAGTTGAGTGCTGAGGCAAGATAATCAGCGGAAGCAAAGCAATCACGTATCACCTGGGTTAGAACATATGAGGTGGTTTGGGGATGTGAATATGTATAGGATATGTACAAAAAGAGCACGGCGTTTGGCGTAGCGATACCTGGCGGCTGCATATCAGAATTGAGTAACTTAAAATAAACAGGAACTGCTCAAATACAGCAGCAAATCAACATTCGTATGTTATGATATTTTTAGTGAACCAATAGATTTCGTCTACCATGGCACTCGGATTAGCTTTAAATCACGAGTCCTAATTACTCTTAACGGTCAGAAGGTAGAAGTTAGTAGCTCCTATCAGGTGAGAAGGTACTTGTGATGATGGAAAAACTGCGAGGATGAAGAACGTTTAAAGAGAGGAAATAGCGCATTTGATACTTGATATTGGCATAGGATTTGAATATGGTGAGTCCAAAGAAATATATTGGCATGAGAGATGGGTGTGGAAGGTTAGTCGACACCGAGGCTTTAGGTAGTTTATAGATACCATCTAATATACCTTTTGATTTCAGTCATATAAAATGTGAAGTAATGTTACGACAAGAGTTTTTAGATAGAGATATTAATGATCGCTTAACCCCTCTTCAGCAGCCTCTATGTTTTTCACGCGGGAAATATGACACAATGTCGTTTCTGAAAGGCCTGCAATTATGCTCCGGCTAAGTTAGGTATCTGTTGTAACATTACACACAAGCACAAAAGTTACCAATTGCTCCTATAGAACGCCTCCGTTGATTATTCCATCTTGATTTCCTCCCTAACTCCATTATCGGAACTAACCGGTAGATACCGCCATATCCGCGACTTCCATAGTAAATACTTTGTAGACCGACTAGGTTGCGTCCTTGATAGCATTCAGTAGATCAGTCAAATAAACCGTCTAGTCCTTGTTAGCTTTGCGTCCATTGATAAGTCACTAGAACACTTACCAAGCTTTTGTTATGAGCCATAATCTCAAAAAGATGGCGCTCGACAGGCTTGAACAGAGTACTGACCCATTCAGAGGCTTCTGCTTGATTGGAAGAAATATCTGCATCTGTCTTGGGGATTTGGCGCGCAAGATTTCGCAGGACGAGAACAGCACTGAGAGGAATACCTGCTGCATCACCTCGTTCATCCATCGCAGTATGCTGGGATTTGAGCGATATCTTTTTGGGGGATGTGATATAGGAGAGCTTTTGCTTCTTTGTAGGAGGGGTTGGCGATGCGACAGCTGATTCACTGGAGGCGCCGTTTCTTGCCTCAAAAGCTGGCTTGGGGAGATGGACACGAAGATGCTGTGCTAGTCGAAGCAAACTTGATGCACCTTCACTGTGGAATCGACGGCAGGCAGTCCAACGACAATAGTAGATACCTTGAGAGTTGACAAACTTGCCGTCCTCAGTTGTTTCCGCACCAACGTGTTCGGCAAGTATATGATTGTTCATGCGCTCTGGACTCATGAAGAATTGACTGCAGGTCTTGCCATCCTGGTCTTTCCATAAACAGGGCTTGAATTCCTCTCCTTGAATGCTGACTGGAGCGGCTCGATATCTAATGCCTTTGATGATGAACTTTGGCACGGGTCCTGACTGAACTTGTGCTGAGGCTTTATCGATGAATGTTGTACTGACATTCTTTATGAAGTCGGCGGCCGGGAGTATATTCTGGCCATTAGGCGAGTTGGGCAGCATGAATTGTGTCTGGTATGACTGCCAGAGAGCAATTTGTGTGATAGACTCTTCACGGTCTTCCTCAAACATGCATTTAAGCCACAGTGAGCTTCTCTGCGGCTCAGCTAACCTAAAAAGCTCATCAATCAGCTCCTGTGGTGCCTCCGCTAGCTTTTCTGGTGCAGGATCTCTGGTTTCCCGTTCGATAGCAAATTCCTTCTCGACTGTCTTGGCATTGTATGTTAACAAGCGAGTGAGCTGATTAATTAGTGGCTCAAGCCGTACATTGTTGATAATGAAATCCACATTCTCGACAACAGCCGTATACTGGTACAGGAAATCCAAACATGCATGTACCATATCTTCGTCATTGAGCAACAGCCAATCAATGATGTTCTGCATACCCTCGACTGGTACACCTGTAAGACGATTGGTTTCTTCTAGATTCATAGAGATCCGAGTCATAGCCCGCAAGGATGTCAAAATAATGCCGCGATCTTCAGATTGCAATTGAGATAGCAGGGAAATATAGAGGGGATCGGCGCGATTGAAGGATAGATATCTCGTCAACTGTTCGGCAATTTCAAGAGCATAGTGCTTGAGCTCAACAAGACAGTCAAGTGCTGGAAGATTAAGCGCGATACATAGAAAGTCGTGAAGTGGATATATCTCCGAAACGTATGCTGCATTCTCTTCTAGCATGACCATGTTCCGAATGGTGAGAGCGGCTTCGTTAATTTGCAGTAGAGCATCGCTGAACTCCTCACTTTGTATGTTATCATCAATAGGTATGGCGGTGAGGTTCGCGATCTTTTTGAGGATGTCTGGTGTGCCCCGTAACCCATCAAGAGTCTCCGAACCTCGAGTTATGCCATCCTCCAGATATGTAATTTGCCAGTCCACGTTATAGAAGAGGGCGCTGACCTCAAGGACTTTCTCAATTAAGGCTTCGGCCAGGCCGGCAAAAGACTCGAAGCGGTATTTGTCGCCTCGTTCCATTGAGATCTTGACTAGGTGATGAAGCGCATAGTCTTGCTCGGAGGGAATTCCGGATTTAAGTGCACAAAGGCACCGTACGTAAATATTCGGGCCATCAAATCCAGCTAAATTAAGTAAGTTAGGCAGTCTAGTGGTTCCCAAAAAGAAAACTTACTGCCTGGTAGCATTACTTTCGGCGTATTAGATACAGGTTTTCCATCATTTGCCGCAGCCGCAGCAAGCGCGCGTTGACGTCTTGCAAATTCTACTGCATTGTTTCCAGGAGTAATCACGGGTCGAAGGGTAAGAGGCATCTGAGTTCGAGGCTCGTAGTTTGATACAGACATGGACATATTCTCCATGTTATAGTTGGGATTGTAGGAGGAGGACGCGCCACGAGGTGCGGCGTGGGTAGTATTCTGCTGCTGTTGCATTTGTGAATGTGAGGTCGCAGACATGTGTCGGGATTGCCTGGAAGATTGAGTTTCTGGCTGAAATAAGATACGTTGAGGGGGGGCTTGTCGCAATCCTCGAGCTACCCTCCCACCGGAGCCAGGTGCCTCTTCACTTCCCATTCTCTCACGCGCAGGTGTTCCGTCGTCGCCAGATGCGTCTTCTCCGTCAGCTCCTTGTCCCATGTAATCTGCTCCCTTCGATGGTGCTGGTCGATAGTTGTCAATAGTTCTAGTCAACAAGTTTCCTCCCCTCGCTGTGGTATCTTCCAGAATCTCTTTTGGGGGCGGTTCCTTTCCATATAAGGTAGATATTTCATAGGCTGCAAGGTATTTGTAGTATACCGTCTTCAGTTGAAAAGCAAGAGCAGGAAGATGGTTTTGACCTAGGTTAAATTTGTCGCCCAACTTTCTCCAAGCCAACTTCTCATCGCTCACTTTATCATAGCCTCCAGCATCAATCACTGTATTCCAGAGGTGTAAAAGATCAACAGTCCTGGCGCCAACTCTAGGTTCGGGATCGAAGTTCGTTCCTCTTTTTTGGTGATAGGCTTGAAGCTTTGAAATGAATTCACGACGTTCGTCAGCATAAGCCGGTGTATTTGGAGGATGTGCAGGAGCCATGTCTGTTATGGCTGCGATACTGCCATGCGCTGCTGTTTCAATTGACAAGAAATAAGTTGGGAATCCCTTTGCGCCAACGCGGTTTTCCGGAATCTGTCGCGTTTGGGACACCCGAAATTCAAAAGCTTGGGGCGGCCTGATCGGTGACAATTGCACTAGTCCAAAGCCGGCTAGATGGCTTTTGCCAAAAGGCATTTATGTCACGTGAGTTTCGCTTTTGTATGTTGACTTTTGTTGATAACATCGCATATCTCGCCATAGTTATTGCACTTCTTTCTGTATAAATATATATATATATATACCAGATCGAAATAAACTCATGTCTCTCAATCGCCTCTATTTTCTCAAGCCCTGTGCCTTCCGTCAGTCTGGCCAGCCTATGCTCTTCTATCAGTAGATAGTTCTTCATAAATTTGTGTTAGTTTCCAATGAAGTATATAGACCTAGACAGCTCTCCCTACTCAACCCTACTCAATTCCACTTACTTTTGAAAACAGAGATGTAAAGGATGTCATCTTTTAGAAAGTAGTCTACACAGACAGCAATAGTTAATCTTAGTCCAGTACTTAAGAGATACTCGCCCGCTTACCTCTATGAAAAGCTGCAGCTCCACATTCAGGGTAAGCCTGAATTTCAAGTACTGCTAAGTGGTACGAACGAGTACACATCATTCCAGTCAATCACCTGGTTGATAAATCAAAGTGATGAACAACTTCCCTTTTCAAGAAGCCAAGCCACGCCGAATCGATGTCCCTTCCCTTTTCCAATTTGATACTTCACCAATTCACCTCCACTTGCCACCATCGCACTGTTAACTTCATTCCATATCCTTCCCAGCATTAAGATTTACCATTTACAGACTCACGACCACTTGATAGTATCAATATATCCCATCGACCTGTCCATCACTCGATATGCCAGTCACATCACATGCAGACGACCTTGATTGGGTCGTCGTACCAATTGCAAAATTCTCCCATAATTCTTGTCCAGTTGGCACCCGAAACTTCGTTTGGACTCATGTCAGCTTACGGGAGGACATGGACGTTGTTTTCCAGAATTCCAGAATAGTTGATAATTTTGGCAATATTGCAATCCGAGTTGTGATGAAGGTCACAGCTGGAGCAGAACTTCTTGTATGTAAACCAGATTGTTGATTAGACGCTATTTTCCAACATCGATGTAGGAAATCCAAGACCTCGGAGATTTGGTCAGAATATGTAGTGGAGTAGTTGATACATTCTCAGGATCAGAGCAACCGGTCCAGGTTGTTACCAAAAGCCCATTCATCGCAATGAGATATCCACAAGCAAATGCAAATATCGTAAGTTAAAATAATCATCATAACCGTTCCCACACGTTTTTATTGTCAATTAAGCAATCCTGTACTCTAGGTTCGTCGGATCCAGGTCAAGTTTAAGAACGACGCCGATTTCACAAAGGTCCGTAAGATTTTGGAGGAGCTCAGACTACCTGTTACAACATCTACAACTACGACCAGTGCCGTCTCAATCGTTCAAAAAGCTCGGCTGCCAAGCATTTCTCCTGCGATGACAATGTTTTCTTCTGCTTCTTTAGGCACCAGCTCCTCAAGCACCATTGCACCATCTCCTCTCCCAGCTGTTTTTGCTGACCCCGAGATTCGATCGTCCCCAGACAAGTCACTCTTCAGAGTCCCCATGCAGCCTGATAGTGTTGTCCTAAGTGCTTCAAGACCAGCCAGCAATCCGTCGTATCTCAATGATCAGCTCTATCATAGGTCTTCTTCCGCTTTCGCAAGCTTATCGACGGTAGATCCTTTCACTGCTAGCCATACCGCATGTGGCGACAATATCTTTGCAAAGAATCAAATATCTTCATTGTATTTATCACAGACGGAGAAAGAGGTACGTCGATACTATTTACTGTAAGCACAATAATGAATTCAGTTAGTCTTCTGGACGTCAATTCTCCTACCCCCTACAACCTTCATTAAGTCAAGGCAATTTCACTGGAATCTGTCCAACATACACTGCAGCGACACCGCAGCGAAGAAGTTATATAGCCTCAGACTTAAGAGTGGAAAGCTCTACCGCTCACCATCCAACTGAATCGCCCTTCTTCACATCTCGAAACCCTGTTCAAATGCTCACTGAATCCCCGCAACCTTCTAAACAAGACTTGAAAGTAGGTGATAGCTTTGATATTCAAAGCATAGATCGATATGGTTTGAAAGAAAAGACGTATGATATGATTGTCAATGGTAACATGCCTCCCAAACGAAGCCTCCCATTCCCGGTTCGACCTTCCTCGACATCCAGTCTTCCTATAAATTCAAGCAATCCCTCAGTGCCAGTGTCTTCTTCAATTAATGAGGATACATTAGCGAATGTCACTCCTAAACCCACTCAATGCACCATTCCAAAAGTCTCCAACAAACGTGTTACTCAAGCAAAGGCTCCAGCAATCAAGGCGAAGAAAATGGCGCTGACAAAGTCAGAATCTGTAAAAGATGTGTCGGAAAATGTCTTAGAAAATGATGAAGTTGCCGTTGTTGGGGTTAAAGCCTCTCCAGTAGCCGCTAAACATACCACTGCTTCACGACCAGCACCTACAGTACAGGGACTTCCAGGTAAGGCCTCTGCTACCAAGAAACGTGCTCCTCCTCGACCATCATCTGCTATCAAACGCCCTAAAATGGTTGACGTAGGCACGCAAACTCAGATGGAGTCTGCCTGCGAACACTCTACTGCGAGCAAATACTGTCCTCGAGTGCTAGCTCTTAACTATGGGCCGTGTGAGCGTCAACCTCCTACTTCTCCGCCAGAAAACTACCTGGATACATTAGATGTTGTTGTGGCCAAATACAAAGATAGACCCGCCCCAATAACACCGGAAAAAGAACTATGGGAGACGCCAGGATATGCCGAGATGAACCAAGATGAGCGGCACATCCTTCTCAACGACTTCATCTGTAAAAACCTTGACAACCCACATTTCCTCCAGCTATTAAAGGATACAGATAAATCGTGGCGTAGGGTTGCACTTGGAATATGATCGATGGCCAACCAGATGAAAACTGAGACGCTTTTGTTCAGCTTTATTGACACCCCGTTGCTATATAAGACTATCAGTTTGTATCTAAACATTCTACAAGGTTGACGTTCGTGCCGAACTTGCAGTTTCTAAAGTTTCCACGCTCATTTGTTATAATTAGCTACCAAATTGGACGTGTTCATGAGATTGCTAAGAAAACAACTAGATCAAATAATATAATACAAACCTTATCAGAATCATATACGTCAGAAACTTTTATCTCGCTAGACTTCTCAAAGCTAACTCTACAGAAGCCAAAACAAATACTCCTGAAATCTCGGTTTGATCCAAAGCTGCGTACCTTCATATTCCTTCAAGCCAACAAGATGCCCAAATGTGAAAGAGTGTCATAATGATAGGAGTTATGCATACCTTGGCTGGTCTTTGGTCTCCTACTGCAAAATTAATTCTACAAAGGTGTATACTTCTTATAGCCTCCTTCATAGCACATGTTTCATGTTGATATCATCCCCTTCAGGGCAGAGCAGCATTGCATACCGAAGGGAAGGTAGACACTATTCCTTGCCTTGGCAATTAAGCGAGGTTCAAAAAGGGGCTTTCTGAGACGGCCACGACTTCATCCCTTCTGTGCACAAGTCAACAGTCGTATGATGTTGAATGTTATAACCGGAAGCCATTGATAGATCACACGGAGATACAAAAGGGAATTCTCCGTCCCGGATTGAGTTATGGGTAATGTGTAGGAGTACCAGCTGTTTGTAACTGGGTTGAGCTTATACAACAAATATATGATAGGTCTGGGAGCCGTATAAGATCTTCAAATGTGATCAATCCTTTGGGTTCAGATCATTAGATTTTCGCTAGTATCTCTATATCGCTTTTGCCTCAGATACCTAATCAACGCCGAAACGCTCGCTCGCGAAGCTGCTTATCATCGCTAAAATTCCAAAACATATTCTCATAAATCTTTCGTCAATCATTAAACTTTAGTGGCGATCGCGAGGATCGCCGTACGGCGTGTAACCTCTCCCATCTCGCTCACCCACATAGTCTTTTTCCCGTCTTCTCCCACCCTCACCGTCTCTTCTCTTTCCACCGGCTTCGCTCTCTCTACTCCGCGAATCTCTACTCCCCCTCCTCCCACCTGCGCTCCTACCTCCGCCATCTTCATCGTCAGTGCCCCATTTTTCCTCCCACACCTTATCTTCCCTCTTGTTGTCCTTCTTCTTTCCCTCTTCCCATTTATTCATTGCTGCATTCACAGCCATTGCACCTACAGCAGCCCCAAGTATTGATAATGCCTTGTTACCCGCCTGATCTCTTTTCTTGTCTTTCTTCTGGTCCCTTCCTATCATAACTTGTGCCTGGCCTGCTGCCCATGCGCCTATCGCTCCTCCAACCACCGAACCAGTCACTCCGGCTGGAGACTTGGTAAAACGACCTAAAGTCTCATCCTTCAGACCGTATCGTTTAGATCGATCTCTGATGACATCACCATGCGAGGCAGAGCTGCGCCCCTTGACGATCTGGGTGTGAGATGGGTGCTTTCGGCTGCGGTCAGAACCGGAGTCAGATTCTGAAGATGAAGAGGGAGATCGTCTACGTGGGCCATGGTAGGAGCTGCTTCGACGAGTGACAGGTTTTGGTCGTCGTGGCGCACGTTGCGAATCTGAATAATACCTCTCATCGTCTCTTCCGCCCCCATATGGTGAGTGTTCATATTGCTGAGGAAGATACTGTGTCCGTACTCGTGGTGGTTCGCGACTGTATTGTGGAGGAATCGGGAATGGTGAAGCTGGTGGAATGGAAGAACTACTCGGCGGTTGTGCACTGTTGTGCATATCTCGTGTTGAGTTAGTACGTTCCCACTCTTCGTCGCTTTCTGATTCTGTACGACGTCTTCTGGGACTATGATGTCTGCTTCGCTGATGCCCATGTGGCTCTTCTTCTGACTCCAACGCGCGTTCCGGTTTGGCTTGGTTCTTCGTTGAGTTTCGTCGACGGCCAGATTTGGTAAGGTTTTTGGGATTATAGGTATGGGCATGTAACGCTTCGTCAGGGATTTTATGGAAGTGTTTGTCCTGTTTTATGTTAGTCAAAATGCAAACCCAGCGATGCATATATGATTATACACATCGATTGTTTCTAGAAGCACTTACTACAATCTTGTCAATTCCTTCTATTCCCAGCTCCACAAAGTCTTCTGCCATATTTGGAGACGAGCACTATTTTCTTGTGGGGTTTTATGTTCCAGGTAGTCAAACAGGTCTTGTGGTCTGTTGATCAGGGTCCACACCCAATAGATATATGTACACAAGTGGTGGGGTGAGAATGCAAGTCGGATCTCTGGAATTGTTGATCAGGTTTATTTGGGCGCTTGGCGTCGTCATTTGAAAATGGAGAAGCGGCTTTGTTTGAACAGGGGGCTTCTCCACATTTTTAAGGGGAAGCGAGATCGAAGGACGACCTGCTCAATAACATTCCAGCAATACGGTTTATATAGTAGCTGGCCTTGATTATGTCTTGTCTGTAGATAAAATTTTGCTCACAAATTGTCCCTAACTACGATTTCTTGCTATGGATCCTGCTAATGAGCTCCTAACTAAGCTGCTGATGAAAACTTTAAATTAAGATATGAGAGTTTGCACCTCCCAAACATAAGAATATTCCGAATTTTGACTATATTATTGACAGCACCCGCCCATTCATAGGCTAAAATCCATGAAATCGTGGGCAGAATAGCTAACTACTTGGGAGAGAGCATCAATAATGAACATTATTTCTAAATACCTGAAGGCGAGGCACGTTCCACGCTCTGCTTATTTAGTCTTGAAATATCATGGGATTTACAAGTGACACTAAGAGACCAAGGGTAGTGTTCAGAATGCCGAATTTCATTCAGGTAACATCATAGTAGTTCACTGCTCCAAATTCATAACTCGCAGGACTCTATTCAGATTGGCCCCAAGTTATAAAGGTTACGAAATATGGAAAGAATAGGAAAACGGAACGCAAGATTCTGTAATCTGTCTACTATTGCAGTTCGGATGAATGAAAGAACATGAGACTTGTTGTGTACGACTACTGCCAATCAGATAGCTTTTTACATAAAATTTGTCTGTCAGTCTGGCATTCTAAGTTTATTCACAGCTTTGCCATGGCCGATATGTGGGTCTCAACATGAGGATATGGAATTATGGTACCAGAAACTTTAGCTAAGCCATGGCCGTACTTCAAAAGACTTTTTTAATCGGATTCTTGTATGTCTGATATAATTGAAGCTGCAAAATGACCTCCAGGGGAACCTAGCGTACTACGTTTAGTAGTTGCTGCAATATTTTGAAACTTTCTGACCTAGAGCTTATATGACATCAAAAGAGCATATGTTCGATTTGCGTCATCACTCAGAAGGGTGCACTACCAGTATGTCAGAGGCTTAGAGATTAGTCCAAGCAGCAATCCTAGCTTGTCTACTGAGGTGTTCTAACTATCTACGAAGTAATAATTGCTTGCTAAGTGATACTGGGAAAGAGGCGACATTCTAGCCCAGAGACATTCATTTCCTTCTCATGCCCGTACCCCAGTCTGGCTCACCCTTCTCAACACTCGGAGTTTCAACTGCATGACTATCACCAAATGGATCGTTTTCATCGTCATCGATCTCATCCCCCTCTTCGACTGGTGGTGCAGCAGGTCTTGGTGGTTGTTGCGGAGGTGTTTCTACCTTCACAGGGCTGATTTGAAGACCCCCAAGCAAATCTAGTTGCGGTGTGGTCTCGTCTTCTTTACCTTTGCCTGCAGACACTGTAACTTGGCATTAGCCGAGGAATTTAACATTTACGAGGGTCATTATCCAGCAGTACAGGAATATGAGTGGAAACAAAACCTACTCTTATATAAATGAGCTTGTGCAGCTATCTCATCGTCAGAGTCACTATCAGCATCGATGGATTTATCGAGGTTCTCGAAGGTCAAGAGAGCATCAACGAGTCTGTCGTTAGCCTCAAGAAGAGGGCCAACCCAGCCTGATGCGGTTGACTTATCTGCCATGTCCGTCATATAGAGGATCTAGAGTGTCGTTAATATATGGAGGCATACAAACGAGGAAGTCACCAGGCGCTTATCGGAATCAAGCAAGGCTTCTGGAATCCCGCTCTTTGAAAGGTTATGACCGATGATCCAACACAACAAGCCCAGGGAGGCCATCTCAAATATTTTAAAAAATATGGAGATTTAAATGTGAAAATAGATAGGAGTACTCACGTAGCGATAGATCTTTCTACGAAGAAGTTTGCACTCCTCAAAAAACTTCAGAGCAGTGGGATTCTGAGACACGCGCTCCTTTTCCCGATTGATTGAACGGAGCGCATTCATGAGATTTGTCGATGCAATCTGAGATTGAGCAATACAGGTCTGCATCGTTCCCTTCTCTTTATCGAAGCTGAATGGGGTCGACTTCTTCTTTCCACTTTTTTTGTCTTTTTTATCCTTCTTGTTTCCGGTGGCGGATGATGTTGTACTAAAAAATGATGGTACAGAAGTGCTGCTAGACCGACTATGTGAAGGACCAGATGTAGGAGGACTACCAGCTGCTTGTGACGACTGCGTGCTTTCTTTGTCATCCTCTGCATCGAATGGGTTTGCAGTCTCCTGGATGACTTTGGACCTCTCTTGTGTAATTGCTTGCTTGCGCTTAGGAAGTTGCTGGAAAGGCTGTTAGCTACGTCCAGAAAGGCGATCACAGATGCAGTGTACGATTTATCGTACCAGGTAAAACAAGGAAGACATGGGATCATAATAGAGTCACAAACCTTATGAAGTGCTACAATCTGTTCTAAGCCACGAACATTCTTGTATTGCGCAGCCCAAGATCTAAAAAGCTCTTTGCACTTATCTTTCACTTGTGGGTCTGAAACTTCAGAAGTACCACAGACACGAAGTCGCTCCAACAACATCTCGTCAACAAAGTCGCGCTGGAATCGCTCCCCGGCGTTCTGTATTAGTCCATCCAAGATGACAAGCGCACGCAGTTGCTGATGAACACTGCCATACTTGAGCTTTTTCCGAATAGCGCGAGAAGCTTCGCTTGGACCTGTCGACTGAAGCTTTATCACATCAACAAGTTCGGGGATGCCTCCGATATCCTCAACATCGTAGTCTTTACTTGTAAAGTTCTCGATATTCACAGTAATCGCCGAGAATGGTTTCTTATTGCCAATCCGAGAAGTTAGTGATGCCATATCGTTTTGTCACAATTGAACATTTCTTGGAAATACTAACAGTAGATGAGAACATTGTGTAGTTATTTGCAACTTTGAGCTGGCAGGCTCTGCTCTGAAGGTGCTTCCTTGTAGCGGGGTAAGTATTCTTCTAGTTCTTGAAATCGAGAATTTAGAAAGGCCACCAGTGGTCTGGATTCTGGAAATAATCCCAAGATGTTATGTATCACACTTTGTGATTCAATGAAAGCTCGGCCAGACCTGGGCTAGTTTGCGGTTATTCGCCTACAACATGAGTCAACCGGAATATATCATACTTTGAACATGGGCCCGGACTTTCCAACTCCGTATCGCTAACAGCTCAAGTCTGAATCTGACAATCTAGTAATCTGAGATACAAACAGATCCACCAGCTGTGACTTTGGCGGTCAACTGTTGCTACCAGCAGTCTAGGGTGTTCCAATGAACGTAATTGGTAGGAGAATCAAGTGCAACGATAGCCCACGCAGCTAATTCCACAAATCCAGGCACGGAGGAATTGTTATATAAGTCACGAACAAATAATGAGCGAGAAGTCTCGCTATAGTATCTATGTGAAAGTTAAGGAAACGTGAAGGATGATCGTCCGACCTAAGGGTCTTGCTGCATTTGGACTAGCTTCGGGATTTGTTAAGTGGGGTAATCTTATCATTAACCGTCAATGTCGTGCATGTTTCGTCAGCCTTGTATGTTTTAACTTCATTTCAGCTTTATATTCCAAAAGTTGACGATCAAATTCAAAAACATATTTTTCTCGTGGACAATACATTTAATGGCATCTTAGGCGTAATCACGGTTGCAGCGTCTTTGGTTTTCACTCGGGACAAATGTCCCAAAAAGAGACGGGAATGCTTTGATCCTCAACATGACGGATCATGATGAAATGTTGATATTGAGCTCTCCATTATATCATCTCGAACCACCGTATAGCAGCTTATCTTTATTTGAATTTTCACACACTGATTTCAAGCAGGAAAGTGCGCAATCAGGAATGTACTATGTCAACGTTGAACCCTATCAATTACAATCCTACCCGAACAGTCGAGCTACACAGTAATCTCTATCATCATGGCTTCGAAAGTAATAGCCCGTACAACTCCCATGGGGTCACAGCCGACAATAAAAACGTTCAAAAGAGGCAGAGGAAGCTGCCTCAAGCTGTTGAAAACTGCTCAATATCGTTTACGCCGCCGAGGGAACATAAAGGTGACGGTAATATAAGTGCCATTCATCGTCTTGGCAGTGGGCCTTCGAGACGAGAAAGGACAGACTCAAACAAGCGAAAACCCTCCTCGAAGTCACAAATTATTACTCCAAAGCCATGGGTTCAAGAAAAGTACACATATTCATCCATAGCGACTACATCTAGCACCAACTCATTAAAGGGGTCTTCGACTGCAAAGTACAAAACGAATACAAACCCAAATCCACTCTTCAAGGAATCAATAATCACGAAGTTGTCATCGTGCGGTAATATCAGGCACGCCGTGAAGGAGAATTCTCACAAGGTGGAGGATTCGTCAATCAAGCATCAGGGTTTCGTAACCAGCCGAGAATCTGTGCAAACTTCCTCTAGCCTTCTTACTAAGACTACCATGGATAAATTGGCAGCTTTTGGATGCCAGCCATCGTCTGTTGAGAGTAGAGAAGCTGCTCGAGCATGGTGGAGTTCGAGCGGTCGGCCAATTAACGAAGCACCTTCAAAAGAATACCGGCCTAGTCTGGAGATACCACGCGAGCACCCAGCTATAGCAGTAGATATTGAGACTCCAGAAACATCGAAAGCGTAAGGTTTCAATTTCTCCGATATGTCACAATATTGAGGATATAACCTGATCTAATACGTTGGCTGTTGCTAGTTTACCCTTACTTGTACATCGGCCACCAGCTTCCCCTATCAGCGACGAATTTGATGAAGGAATTCTTGATTGTGATCTCCTTGCGATCCAAGTGGAATCAGATGACGACTATCCTATGGATGAATCAGATGACGACTATCCTATGGATGAATCAGATGAGCAGGAATTACTAAAACTTGTCGCTTTAGGAAACGTCGCACATGACATTCAGGTTCAAGAACCACCACCGTCAAATGCTCTTGACGCTTTTGACCATGAACACGCAGTATACGACAGCTCTCTTCAGTTCTCACCGCCTAAGCAACAAGAATCTATATGTGGTTCTACTAACGAGAATAGTTTAAATCAATCTCCAGAGGAAAGTATAGAGATAGGTACGTCTAGGGAAGGGGAGGGGGATTGGGGTTTTATATCTGCCCACTTTTATGCTAAAAATGACAACCTTATCATTTCAAATGATGATTCAGCACCCCAAAATCAGCTAGCAGCATCCCGAACTTCGAAGTGCACCGCATCTGTTCGAAGAGAAGAAGTTGCGTGTCTTCCTATATCAGCAATTTCGCGTGGTATTTCTGTCAATAGAAGAGTACATGCATGCACTTCACAAGTCGGATACCCAAGGTCTGTCGTCGACAACAATTATGAGTACCAGCCGCTAAAGCCCTTCATCCGACCACCATTCCCAATTCTGATCATGGATCGGTGCCCAATCAACGGTTTGTCTATGCAGTCTTTCCTTCGTACTTGCTTTCGTATCGGTGAGATGTACCAGATTGGCTCGAAGTATGATGCCATGAAGCTTGATGCAGTCATCGAACTATTTGCACGCGTCAACTTTTCGTCTCGCGAGCCTGGCACTACCAAGCAGCATTTCCAGTTCATGGATCTCTGGCATGAGCGTGCCCCATTTCCAAATGGTGTCTTGGAGAGCTACAGGACGACCGGCCTTGTGGAGAGCGAGAGCAAGGTCTTTCTCTCTGGGGATGACAAAAAGATGGCTCGTATCCTAGGAAGGCTCAAACGGGATGTGAAAAATACCTTTTGGTTCATACAGATCATCAACATCAGGACGACAGATTGGGAGGAAATTAGATGGACGAAGAGGATTGTAAGTGGTGATGACATAGCAAAGAAAATTGAGCTCGGGGCGGCATTTTAGATATACCCTGGAGATGAGTGCATCTTCGGAACATGTTGCTACTACATCGCTATCACCATCTTACTTGCCAGTTGGCTTTAATAACATTTAGCTCATATGGCCTGCTCTCATATATCTAAGTTACCTAGCTTAGAGCCTACCTTGATCTATCCCAAAAGACAAAATAAGCCAATTTACCTGCCAACTCCTCAGTACTGGATGTGTACTTCCGATCGAAAATGAACACCCGACCCATTCATATATCCAAATAAGCATTACAACGTGACGGACGTTTTCTGACATGACCGCTTCAATTAGTATAATCCCAGACCTATTCAATATGGCTCTTGACTTCCCCCTTTCCCCTCCTCGACGCAAAAGTTACGAGCACAATAGTGGTACAGATCATAAACGCAACCAGCAACCAAGCCAGCAATCCTTTCCGCTCCCTTTCCCTATTGTCCCCGCTATGGTGAAATGTAACACAACAATTACTCCCGGCAGCGCTCACGCCTCTCTCCAATTCCGCGCTCGCATCCGTATATGTCACACAGCACATGCCACCATTGTACGCACCCTCGCCGTGTCCATTCTCTTTCTCTAATAACAGCTTCCCAATCGTTTCCTCTAGGCGCTCGATACGGGTTTTGAGAAGGGTGATGGAAGCCAACGCTTCGGCACCACCGCACACCTCGGTTTGGGCGCCGTGGGTGGATGGAGCACCGTGCGTAGACGGCGCGACGCCCCAGAGCTCAGCGTAGTCACCATTAGCTGTGGTAGAAGGCGTCGGTCTCGGCGTCCCGGGCGACGAATGTGTGTGGAAGGAGGGTGGAGGTGAGTTGGGGATTGAGCGGATGGAGGGGGCGTGGTGGTGGAAGGGAGCGTTTGGGTAGGACGAGGGTGCGATGGAAGAGGGTGCGCTGGTAGGAACGCCAGAATTGTAGTTGTATGAGGGGTTTTGGATGGAGTCGAGAATTATAACTTCCTCTCTTTGGGGCACCTAGTGGGGAATGTTATTATGTGCACTTGAGAAGAGCTTGGAGAGAGGTTTAAATGGCTGCCTAGAAGGGGAACTGACGGGCTCATATCTGCTACGGCTCATCGTTGCAGCTTGAGATTTATACAGCGGAATTCCTCAGGCTAGAAAGATCAATTCAAAATTATGGAGATGAAGTTACACTTTTCGCTGGCTCGAGATGCAGACAAACCTTATTCATTTCCAAGATATAATAAGGTGGGAGAAGGTGAAGTGATGCAAGAAAAGAGAGCCCAGCTTCGTGCAGTAACTCTGCGGCACAGTAGCCGCGTCAGCCCACAATAATTCTTTCAGCTGAAGCTCTTTGGCCAGTTGGAATTTGTGATTGAGGTGAGGTTTCGTTCATGGGCGAATGAGGGGTTACGCCCATGTTAGCAAATGATGTGCAGGCTAAATGTGGGGGATTAGCGTGGTGTTGTCGATGGAGTGAAACTAGGCTGCGATTTTATTTCAACGTCAATTCGTCGCTGTTGATCAAGTTGATGGGATTTACTATGGTAAAAAATGTAGTTGAACTTAAACCCGTTTGCTATATGAGAAATCCCCATGAAAGGTTAGAACAGCCCTTGCTCACCTATCAGATTATACTGTGTTTTCCGCCAATCCTTTCTCCAGTCCCGCATTTGCTTGCCTCAATCTTGTATTTCATCAACGACGAAGAGTTCTTGCTGGTGGAATATTAAAGAATAATTACAAAAGAAAACAAGTCCAATACACACGTGAGATGAAACGAAACTAGTTGTACCAACTTAACTACATCTAGCTCTGCGCCGGTGAGCATTTTTTATGATTATGTCAATTCCATTTGACATCGGCCCCAGTGTAGGTCCATGCCGCCGTGTATAAATCGGAGAGCAACGCGGTTTGCTTTTTCCTGAAATCAATCATGAGTCCAAGGATGTAAACACTGATCTCAATACGCCCGAATCATGGAAGTCTATTGCCTCATATGATATAACAGTCACCATTTATTAGTCTATATCATCTAATGATCTATCACAACATTCTATCCAGCACAAATAATTACCTCCTCTATTCTAAAGCCCTTCAGGCCTTCCAACCTTTAGCAACCCTTCCCAAGTAATTCGAGAATTTATATAACCCCACTGCAAACTCCACATTTCCCTCAGGATCCGTCACCTTCTCCGGGAACGCAATCCCACATCCATACAGCCCCCTAACACTTGCTCCAGTCTCATCCACAAAACCTCCCGTCTTGTGGTCACTCTTCACCGAAACCTCCTTTCCTTCTCTCTTCAAGCCCGGGATTGGATCGGCTTTATATCCTATAGCTTGCACCACGTACTGGCACCCTTTTAGATGCTGTTCATAAGCGGCCTTCTCTCCTACATCATCTTTCGGTGTGGTAATTTTGGTCAGATATTTGCTGATATCCGCATTTGGTAAGACGTTCTCTTCCAGATTAGCCTTTGCCCAAGTAGCCACTGAGCCTTTAAGACCGGTGTTGTCACGATAAATCCAGGTTCCACGCTCCTCGGCGTAGCGAAGGGGGTGTCGAGTAAACCACTTTATTTGAACGTTGGGGTGGGAGGAAGACGCAAGGGTGTAGAGGTTTAGAAGGACAAGAATGGCGCTGTGGGAAGCACCTATTACTCCTATCGAAAGGTTTTGGTCTTGAGGCAACAGTGCCGATAGCTTGGTTGGAGAAAGGGCGGTGTCAAGATTGACTTCCTTGATGTTTGAGATGGGAAGGGGAGCTGACGTAGGAGATGCTCCAGTACAGAGGACGAGTAGATTGGACATGGCTGTTTGTGATGAAGTGTCTGACGAGGGGTTGATGTTAATACTCCATTGCCCAGTCTCTGTCCAGTTGGCATCTGAGACTTTTCCGGTTTGTTTAATTACCCCTTTCTCTTCATTTAAGCCTTCGGTAAGCTGTATACACAAATCGGCGGCCTCAGCAATATGAGAAGTTTCTTCCTGATTCATAGTCTTCAAGGTTTGATATGCATCTTTCTGCGTTTCAACTTGAGGTGGTACTTCAGTGACTTCTCTAAAAGCCTTGGTCGAGTCCGCAAAGCTCATAAATCGCTTGACCTTCGTATTTGCCGGTACTTCTCGGTACGCTTTGTCCAAGCGTCCTCCATGAAATCGGTCATCTACCCAAAGCACAGGGCTTTTCTTGTTCTCTAAGAGAAAGCCTACTGCAGCCACGCCGGCAGGTCCCGCTCCAACGACAACGGCTTCGTATCTTGCTTGGTGTTTAGTGCTAGAATATCTCTGGGTAGACTTTTGAGAACAGTGTTGAACGGTATTAAGGGAGGAGATGGCGAGAAAGAAAGGGCGCGCTGAGTGTAACCTCAGTTGAGGGATGGGTCGTTTTACTATCCCCATTTTGACCGATCTTGGTATAACTATCAGAGTTGATACGTGATCGAGTTGAGGTGAGATATGGCGTGTTGTGACTTGAGTTAAAATTCACTTGTTTCGCCTCTAGCCCAGGTTGAAACACCTATGATTGCTCCTTTTGAAATTCTTCGGTTAATTTCTATTAACAATTAGGCTCTCAAAGCACCAACTGTTCGGAGAGAAGCGTGACTTTTACTTAAGAATGCTGAGTAGATTTCTTGAATCTGAAAAAGTTCCGATATCGCGGGCCAGACAAATTCACTAGCGGCACGTGACCCGTAGGTGTCCCCTCCTAGAAATCGAAAATATAAATGAGGGTCAAGTATAGAATAGAAGTGATACGCGGATATTTCGGCATGTTCTCTCATTTAATCCTTAATTTGGCTAATTTACAAGTCACTGCTAGTACTATTGTCCAATTCCTTCAGGGTAATCCAAAGCCCTCCGTATTATCCAGAGCCATATCCAGCTTCTTCTTCATAGCGTCTTTACTCGTATACTGCGGTAACATGAGCACCCCATAACAAGTCGAACTACTTGGTAACCTCTCATCCCCGACCCCATTCTTATTGATAATAAAGACCATATTCTTCATGCCCCCTACCGGCACACGATCACTAGCCGTCACAAACTCCAAGAGTTTTCTTTTCCTAGAGTTGTCATAAGATTCGACGATGCTCCAAAAGTCTTTGATACTCTGGTGCGTGGAGTCCCAGCCGTTATAGTCTGTGATGCGACGCATTTCTCTGATGTCGATGATTTGAATGCCTTCCACCACGGACTGGAGGATGTCCGCATTGAAGAGATTGACTGATCGATGGTCTATGCAGGCGAAGAAACCTTTTCTGAAGGCCTCAAACTGGGGTCTGATAGAATTATCTGTCAGATAGCGAATGAAGTCGCTTACATAATTGTTTCTATTTTCATTGGTAACAGGCAGAGCATCACTTGGATTTGATGCAGCATTTGCGTCCACATCGCAGAATTGAGGCCATCGAGAAGAGGCATTCATATCACGACTAAGACGTTCTCCGAGCTGGTCTGCAGTAAATTCGTAGGTCAGGCCAAAAGTATCCTCTACCGAGCCATCGGATTCGTCCCACTCTAATATAGCCTTCAGACCTCTTTCAAAATCAGGCCAACCGTCGACAATGTGATGAAGCTCTGAGACTTCTTCATGTAGTAGTTTTCTATACAAGGCTTTTGGAAAGGTTACTGGGAGCGTCAACCCATTATATAGAGCCAGTGACACAAGCATTCCAATGAGCTCAAATCTCCAAAGTGGTTCAGGTGATCCTGGTTGAAACCATGTCATTTTCGTTCTTTTGTCTTGCGTAAACAAACCTGGGACAGTTAGAATGTTTGAAAAGCAGAATATCTCTACTTACCACTGTCTGGGTTCAAGGCTTCAGCGATTGCTAGACGGAAAAACTCTTGCTGCACACCACCGTCGTCCTGAGCTTGATCAGAAGTACCTTCCTCGAACAGGCGAATCTTAAGTGGCCGCATTAGCTCCCGTCTCTCTCGGCGCCATATCGAGTCGAAAGCGTCAACAAGAATATGTGTTCTTCGAATTTTTAATACTAAGAACTCGGATACAGCCAATGCTAAGTTCTTCTCGAGATTCTCCATGATTTCTCTATCAGTCACGAGGTATTTCGTGTTAGTCGTCCACTCCATAAAGCCTCGTTTAGCTTTCGCCGTTTCGTAAGCATCATTCATACGAGAATAATTAATGGCTCGAAAGTAGGTAACCAGAGACATGGGGTGGAATAGATATGGATGATCAAGGAGATGAGCTGTCTTTCTGTTTGACTCAAATTTGAACCATTCAAGTGGCATCTCAACCGAATCGAGTCGATCTGAGAAGAAATCGGTCTGGAAATGAATATCCCCCAGGTGCAAAGTCTTCCGTTCAGCATCTATGTCAAGTTAGCAAGGTTTTAAAGGACAATCTGAAGATCATACACAATGCAGCAATCATAGCCAACGCGCCGCCAGAAGGTCCATCCGTCAAGATTTCTGCCGCGCCATCCCATTCGTGTATTAACACGGTCCTAGCCCAATCAAGAACAAGAAACGGCACCCTTTTCTCATGCAGTCTACTTTCACTGTCAGAGAAGTGAAAAAGTGGGGGTGTGCCCAGCTCTGGAGTTTTCATAGTCTCTAGTATAATCTTTATTATATCCAAATCACAACTTTTGCTCCCATATGCTGCTTGTTGGTGCCTTTTCGACTCTGCAAAGCTCTGTCTTGTGGGAATCACTCCAAAAACCCGCCGCGCTAGCCTTAAGGCAAGATCGTCCGTAAATGCATCCTCATATTGGAGACAGAGAGAAGGTGATTCTAGATCATCCATTACTAAGCCCTTGGAGCGAATCCTGGACATGTTACCCAACTGTCGCTCTTTTGATACGACCGGGGCTGCTGCCACCAGAGTATGCAAGCAGATGCTGACAACCCGTGCCGCGTTGATGTCTGATATAGCGCCTCTTGTACGACTACTGGAACATGTCGGCTCTTTCGAGTTCTCAAATGATTCTTTTTTAACATCGGATTTAGATATAACCTCATCAGGAGGTAAGAATGTGGTGCCTAGTGCAATCCATAGCGCGTGAAAGACCAAAGAAGGTGTAGCGCGGGTCATAAGAAGCATAGCGTACCAGAGGCTTTGTGAGTCCCAAAGTGCATCCTCGTTTTGACTAAATGACTGTAAAAGAGACTCTGGTTTATGCAATACATCGAATACTGTTTGCTCAATGAATAATTGCCATTGATTTCGGAGTGAAAGAGGATAGGTGGACAGTGCTGGAGAAAGAGAATGGCGAGCTAAGGCGATTCCATTTCCTTGGCGGTGTTTGAAATGCTTGTCTATTCTCTGGGGGTACAGAAAATGTTTCTCAGAAGTGCCATCAGCTTGTAGTACGTTGTAGATAAGATCTATCACCTCAATTGTCATATGTGAGAGGGATTGCGGTAGTCGAATGTTCTCACAGGGCCCTGGGATGATTTTCTTCTGTAGATCCTTGCTTTGAGCATTCTGCAATTGTCGCTTGTCCTTTGTCACCTTGACTGTTCTCGGTTTTGGAACTATGTCGGTAATCTCAGAGCTATTAGCTGGAACAGCTGGTTCTGATGTAGAATGGGGTCCGGGGACTTGGAATGTTATGTCATTCCGTGGGCTGCTAGGAATTTCTTTTTTCGACAGTCTATGAACTTCTTGACTAGGTCGCAGATCACGAGTTATATGTTTCTTATCTAACGGAGTAACCATTGTTGAAGTGTTTACAACTTCCTTTGGCAAATGAGGATTACAAGTAGGTATTTTGGCACGTATTGTTGAACTTGATTGTCGAGGGAGCGCGGCGTTATCGTTGGGTGTGGTAGGTTTAAGATCTTGACTATCTCTGTTCGGAATGATGTTACGAGCGATTAAACCTGGTGAGTGAGAAGCTTCATGGTTGTCCTTAGGTAATTCGTTATCTCCGTGATTGGTCTCGGCCAGGCCTGCACTGGTATCGACTTCGCCTCTCCCAGGTTCTTGCTGTGATAATGACGGAGAACAGCCTTCATCAGTCTGCAAGTCATCCCCTGTTATTGTCGGCGACGTGAAATTTCTTGGAGCGAGCCATTCCACAACTTTAAATGCCACAGTATTATAAACATTCTGGATGAAGGACTTATGATCAACAGTGGTAGGTTCTTCCAATATATCCTCGAAAGCTGGTTGGTTTATTGTGTTATTTCCGTTATGCCCAGCAGTTTGGTGCGTCTTTTGAGCTCCACTTCCACTCGGCGAAACGTCTGTTCTGAAATCCAGCTTGGGGCCACCTGCATGTTCAGAAGTATTATTTAGACCGTCCTGCTTTCCCCGTTTATCTGATAGCTTTCTTGTGAGCTTTGCGGGTGCCTCTGAGCTGGGATTGTGGCATAATTCTACCTCCGGATCATCCTGGGAAGACAAATACACAGCCAATGCTCTGGCGCTGGTCGCATTATACCGACGTATGGGTGCTCCGTTGGCAAGACGCTTTCGGCATGAGAAGCACGTCGGTGTGGTACAAGATTCGTTTTGGCAGCCATACCGGACTTGTAGAATATACCTTTCGACAAGGCTATGAAATTGGTGCCTCCGACTTGCACGATGGATAGTATACACTCGTTTAGGATCATCAACCCTAGATTTACGTTAGCTTTATGTAGACAAGCGGCATGCGCAGTTGTGCTACTGCTACTACCTAATAATGACATACTCAACAACTAGCTTTCTCAACTCTTTCGGCGCATCGATCGGAAGTCGGGGGAATGGTGCTGTTGCCCACAAGGCTAGGAGAATGTCGTCGTTGTCGTTATCGTGGGTGTGGCGCTGGAGGCCATGGATATCTCGCGTCATAGCATTGATGACAATATAAATGATAGCATGAAGTCAAGAAGACCGCATGCGCTGCTCGCGGTGGTAGATGTGATGGGGTTGATGGGAAAAGATCCGAATACTCGGAGCCTCGCCTCTTAAAGCGCACGGCTGAAGAACTCCTAGCTGAGGGACACGGCAATTCTGCCAATCATATACAAGACAGATGATTTTGGAGCAACAATAGAGACCGAGATAGCCGTCGGACAGGTAAAGAGGGGGCTAATACCGTGATATACTTCTAGAGCCAAAGTAAAAGTATGGATACAGACGGGGTATGTGATGTCGAGTATCCGGACGAGTTCAAGTTTGAGGTAAAGTGTGTCAAAGTATCCACGACAAGCAGGCGGTCTAGACAAGGTTCAGTCACTCCCCAGGGACCGCATGAAAGAGCAGAACGAGCACATAAACCCTGCACAATGCTTGCACAAATATGCACAAATCCGTGCGTCATAATGCTGCTTGGCATACTGATTTTCTGTAGCTTTCTTTCCCACCACCATCAATCTCATTGTACTAATTGGCAAAAAGGTATTAGGTACTTGCAACCAAATCCAAATCACTTATCCCCTATTCTCGTCAGATACATAAATTACCGAGCTATTTGCCTCTATTTGCCTCATCTTCTTTGCGTCTCGGACTTGCGTATTTATAAGCCAAGTCTCCGATTACTCATTCTTCGTCCAAAATCAAAATCCACGCTAGGCTTATCGATTAAGGTTTCCGTAAAGTAAGAAAAAAACCCCGCCATCAACCCTAACAACTACATACACATACATTTCCTCACACCTAACAGTCTACCATATACACAATATGGCGTCGATTACAGCAAGCAGAGTTCCTGCCACGGATGCCGATACCAGCTCTACCCACCCATATACTTGCAACACATGTCAGGTGGCGTTCCGAAATAGCGAATTGCAGAGGGGTCATATGAGGAGCGACTGGCAGTAAGTGCAACACTACTTCTAAGAGATAAATTTTACAAAACCATACGGTATTGGCTGTGTTAAGATATATTACACATTTAAATCAAAAGTCGAGTTTTTGCGGAGACGGTTCTGAGCTTCATTTGCCAAAACTATGTCGACGTTTCTGGCAGAATTCTTGTGTGTCAAATAGCCTGGCACAATCAAATGGCGTGGTACATCTGGGGATTTTCAACATACTAACATCACCTAGTCGGTACAACCTGAAGCGCCGTGTTACCTCCCTTCCGCCTATCACTTCAGAGGTCTTCACGGACAAAGTTCTCCAAGCCCAGGCCTCATCAAATGCTGCTGCCACCAAGGCCTCCTACGAAAGATCTTGCACGGTGTGCGAGCGTACATACTTCAGCGAAAATGCATTCCGAAACCATATCGGGAGTCAGAAACACAAGGCAAAGGCTGCTGGAGCAGGTGGGATGCAAGATGACGATACGGAGTCAGTAATGAGTTCGACGTTCTCTCTTGGTCGGCCGGTGGCCGCCAGCGAGTCCATGGATTCGGATGCTGAAGATGATGACGATGAGGTTCGTCAAGTTGCTGAGGGGGTCAATAAGTCGAATTTGAAGGATACGCCTCTGGTTCGACGTCCCAAACAACCTGAAAATGAAGACGCCGCAGAATCTATCAAAACAGCCTCCTCTGTGACCAATGATGGCACACCAAACCTCAAGCTATGTCTTTTCTGTAACTATGAGTCGCCATCCATTGAACTGAGCGTCAACCATATGGCCAAGATACATGAGATGTTTATTCCAGAGAAGGACTTTTTGGTTGATCTCGAAGGTTTGATTGGATCCTTACATGAGAAGATCCACGAATACCATGAATGCTTGTACTGTGGAAAACTTAAGCAGAGCGTGTTTGGTCTTCAGACCCATATGAGAGATGTTGGACACTGCAAGATACCCTTCCACACTGAGGATGAACAACTTGATATTGGAGAATTCTACGACTTCACAAGCACCTACTCAGACGTAGAAGAAGACTCCGATTCTGAAGATGAAGTGATAGAGAAGAAGGCGAGTGGAGGTGTGAAGTTGGGAGCCAAACGTCATACCAAGAAGAAGACGGATGGGGACGGAGACGAAGACATGGAAGAAGGCGACGGATGGGAAACCGATAGTTCCGCATCCTCACTCGATTCTGCTGATCTTACCGCGGTCCCTCTCGAGCAACGCACACATCAATACGAAAAGCTAGATCAGCATCCTCATCACACCCATTCGGATCCTCGACCTCGTCACAATAAAGACGGCTGGCACTCCCACGCCCACAAACATACCCACGCAGTTTTCTACTCGGAATACGAGCTTCATCTCCCATCTGGACGTACTGCAGGTCATCGTTCCCTCAACCGCTATTTCAGACAGAATCTCCACAGCCATCCCTCCCCTGCTGAGCGTGAGGAACGGGAACAACTCGCTCTCGAGGCCGCAGAGAATGCCGATTCGGACGAAGAAGGCGAGGCTGATCAGCAGGTTGCACCCAACCTCCAACCAGCCCGTGGACGAGCTCTTGTATCAAGAACAAACCAGAATGGTTTGGTTGGAGTCACTGCCGAGAAGGTCAGGGAAGTGCAGCTTGCAGAGAAGAGATCACGCAAGATCGAGGAGCGCGAGAGACGGAAGAACCAATGGTACAACAACAAGCAGAGCAATATGCAAAAACATTTCCGCGTATGTCTACACCTTCCCATCCTCCTTCTCAAGCTACTACTGGGGTATTTCAAAGTTTCAAGTTCTAGCGATAGAATTTGACGCCCTTGATTTCCCTTGTCCCATTTATACTATCTGAAGCCACCACTAACCTCAACCAGGACCCATTGCTCCAATGATCGATCAGCGTTTGGTCAATTTCTACACAGCTCGTTTCAGCGATTACCGACCTGCCTGTTTTCGCATCACGTCCAGCCCAGCTGGAATCTCTTTACTTATATCCGAAAATGGCGATTAGTTCTTACCTTTTCATCATAGAGCTGCAATGCAACGGGATAAAAGGGTGGGTGGGGATGCCGGGTTTTTCTGGTCATGGATTCTTTTCGGGTTTGCATCGAGCGGGTAACGTAGCGTTACGTTTTATTTTATATAGAGGCGCAATAGACTGCTGTTCCATGGTTTCATTTCCTTTTTTATTTCTTTGGCCTCTAGGGATATAGAAGACTCTTGATGTGATATCAGTGAATGCTGTAAAGTATGAATTCCCGAAAGCCCCATTTGTGTCGGAACATGTCCAATGTAAGCTTTCAGTGAGAAGATATCGAGTACATGTAAATTCGTTTCGCTCCGTTGATAATATGTGTGCTTTCATTTACGCCCGCCCGGCTCTCTTCTAGTATTCAAAAACTTAAAATGTCTTTTGAATTTACAAATCAAAAGGCACCTGGCGGTAGTGGGTCTCATGATTAGATGTATTGTCATTCTTGGCTAAGTCTATACAGAGCCTCTGTCCCATAGGACATATTTACATAATATATACAATGTCCCTTTCAGGCTCTTTTCTCCCCTATCCACAATCCTCCTATGTCCACACTCCTCTCCCCTCTCCACTCACTTATCTCGCGCTTTCAAATATGCATCCCAATATCAACAAATTCCGTTCTTTAATGCTAATTCGCCAAAACGCCAGGGTGTCTACACTTTGAGCCTCTAGAAAAAGAAATTGAGGAAAGTGCGCCTGCAATGCTTCCTATCATATCCATGATTTTTTGCTTACTCCCTTGCCACCATATGTATAAACTCCGGGATTTCCTAATATGTTCATTTTCGTTTCCTTTTTTGTGTGTATGTGCGTAGTAGTGGTGGTTTTCTCTCGAAATTTACATTGCAAGACCAAGTTCTTCTGTGCCAAACTCGACTATGGGCATAAGTGAGATAAAGATTATGTGATTGCACATCTTGCTAATCTGCACAATATGTAAATGGAGAGAAAGAGGTATCATATACCAAGCATATCGAGTCGAGTTGTAGTCTTAGATTTGTCGTCCTTCTTAAATTTGGGATGACGCTAGTTTCTCGTGCATCCAGAAATGTGATCTGACCAGCATAAGCATTGAGGCGCTCACGCGTATTCCCATGATATTTCGTAGGGGACGAGGGAGGGTCCGGTCCATTTTTCACCGTAGGGATTGAGACGGCCTGAGGAGAAGAATCCGTCTTGAGCACGTTGAATTACGTTTAGCCACGATGAGGGTTCGGGGTTCTTTGCCCACTGAGTTGATGTTAGTACACATAATGTATTCAATAAACAGAACCACGGAGAAAAGTGAGGGAGCCACATACCTGATTATGGACATGGTAGGTCCAGGCGCCTTTAAAGAAGTTTTCCAGTGTCCGATTCGTAGGTGGGTAACGATCTTCCTCAATTCTATATTCCGTCTTGGTAAGCGCAACACGGTCGTAAGTCACCCCCTGTCCTGTCTTGGCAGCGGCTCTTTCTACCATCTCCTCAACATTTCGCTTGATCTCCCAGAAATAACCACGGGTTGCTGTCACAGATTTGAGTTCTTTTCCTTCGAAGGCCTCCCATTCATCCTTCTGGGGAAACCCTTTGGAGTCACCCTTAAAGACTTGTCCGTAGTCGTGTATGCATGGTACAGTGCACTGTCCCAGACGCCCCCAATTGAATTCGGTCCATATGGGGTCAAACGCTGCGGTTTCGAGCATGTTGAACTCGAAGTTGCGGTGATCCTTGACTGCCATCACTCCAATTACACGGGGATGGAAATTAAGACCCATTCGGACGCCACCTCGGAGTAGGTACGAGGACAGAGATGAGTTTGCGGTCAGAGACATGATCGCGGTATTGTAGTCGCCCGGGCTTGAATGAGCGCCCCATCGCTCTGCAAAATTGTGTTGGTCGCCAATCAGTAACGGGCGCATGTCGCGTAGCATGATGACATCCATATCGAAATAGGCCCCCCCGTATTGGTGGAGGACTACGAATCGCACCGCATCAGAAACTGCAACCGGGAGGAACGTCTTCTGCTTTTCCGACAAGACCAACCACTCCTGGCCACTGGCATCTCGAATCAGACCATCTCCAACCACATACTCCCCCTTGGAATTTGGCCTCCCGGGTGATTTGTAGTAGCCTACCCCATCGGTGTTGTCGCCTTTCGGGAGCGGTATCCGGGAGGGGAATTTCCAGGTCATGATGGTGATATCTCCTCGTTCCACAAAGGGAAGGAATTTCTTAAACAAGGGATCTTGATTCAGCATCTTCTCGGCTGCTTTTGGATCGCGGTCTCCGTCCAGCCAGAGAAACAATCTCACACAGGGGATATTTTGCGTGTAGAGGTGGCTCTTGATGAACAACTCCACCCTCCATGACGCCGGGCCCGTCCAGTACACATGGTAAGGCACAATGGGGCCGTTGCATTGTCCAATGGAGGTTTTCGTCGGCGTTTTGTATTCTGGGTATGCTGGAAGCGTGTTGTCTTGTCCATCCGAGTTTAGGTATTCCGACAGCTGTGGAGGCTGCTCGCTGGCACCTTCACCTCGCGGCGGGACATAGTAATACTCCTTCTCGCCCTCCGCCATATACTTCATACAGTCTTGCACATAAGGCATCTTATCCAGGTGTTCGTACGACCCCCGGCATTGTTCTACCAGCTTCGTGAGGTTGGCCACGGTATTAATTTGGGGCCGCTGTCCGAAATAATCATCCTTTGCTACCACCAGACTCTCCGGTCGGTTGAACCAGTTGGCATGCGGGTTGATTTTTTCTACTTTCAGTTTGCTGGGTGCGCTCGGTACAGCAGCGCCCGAATTATCTGCAGCTCCAGGATGTGGTTTGGCGGCCGGGTTCTTGACCAAATCGACCGGTGATTTGGGAAACGACCCACGCTGGACCACCAGCACGCTCAGGTACAGGACCGAGTATAACACCGCTGCCACCAGCAAACTCTGCACCACTCCCAAGCAGTTTCGAACGTAGCTCTTCTTTGCCATTGTGTCGGTTCTAACTGGCACTTTCCGAGTCGACAATGAACCAGCTTTCCCCCCCGGTGATTATTTTGCGAATTTTGCGGTGAAGCTGCTCGCAGCAGTGGTGGGATATTATAGAAACGCCGATGCCATGAATATATGTCCTGGAAAATGTTGTCACAGTAGGTGTTGGGGGTCAGGGGAATGGACTGTCAGTCTGCACGAGCGAGTTAGCTCGGACCAATAATTAGGAAGCTGCTCAGCCCAGCTGCACCACCCAACGGACGGGAACCTACGAATCTCGCACGCGGCACACACCAATTAAGGTTGGCTCTGAAATAGGGTTCGGGTGATGAATTGCATGAAGGAACGCAGCGATGAATGGATGAATGAATGAATGAATGAATGAATGATTCTGAAAGGAAGAAATTGCGAGCCGGAATGAAAAGAGGTCGGCGAGGCAGTGAGTGGGGGGGAGGGTGGGGAGAGAGAGTAGGTAGTTAGTTAGCGTGATGGGAAGGAATAGGAGAGGGAGAGAGGGAGAGAAGGAGAGATTGATTTGATCTGGTTTTATTAGATTGAGCTGGCCAGGGTCCGGTGAAGAAGAGCGGGCCTGGAAAAAGGGGCTTGGCAAGGTCAGGGCGGGTTGAGTGAGTGAGTGACTACTATTGTTTTTAACTGTTTATTTCCTACTGCCAAACATAGCGTGGTTATACATACCGTACCACGAACGGGAATCAACATCAGCAGCAGGAGGGATCCCAAAGTCATGTATCATGTATCCATGGCATGCACTCGCGTCCGACTCGCAAGGGGCCATGTCAGGGTCCCGGGACGCCGCACAGCAGCATGGTGACAGCCACGTCTGCCGGCTGACGAACCAGGTCAATTATTTTACTGTAGAGCAGACCAGAGACCGGATCAGCGTTGGAACCACATACAAACTAACTGACAGATGTTGGTATGGCAAAAATGGACAGGGTCGCGCATCGTGTTTGAGGGAATTTTGGATGGAGGAGGAGGGGGGGGGGGGGGGGGGGGGGAGGGG
>Ga0247810_10000270_pt1 | contig 73089 bp, 70 predicted proteins | sample UWRJL119311C1_FD_179918 | JGI IMG/M metagenome (GOLD analysis project Ga0247810, IMG submission 179918) | Plant litter microbial communities from Arlington Agricultural Research Station in Wisconsin, United States - UWRJ-L119-311C-1 | ecosystem: Environmental > Terrestrial > Plant litter >...
CGGTGTTCTCGAACAGGCATTACTTTTATTTTTATTCTTAGAAAAAGAAGACCATCTATCCAAGTGGTAGAAGCCATATGGGATGGGATGTACAGCTCACATGAGGACTGGCAAGACGATATTTAGAAAATGAATATGAGAAACTATATGAAACTTGGGCATAAACCAGTCTCTAGGAATAAACTGCTACACTCTCATTTCTATATATGTGTAGACGTCCTATAAGCTGCATTACAGAAGAAAAGCGCGCCTACGACCATATCCCTGAGCGGACCTCGCTTAAATTTCCACCTCCCTTTGGAAAGATGTGAAAAGGTTAATAGGACTTCAGCGCGTGGATCCACAAATGCCAACATGGTATTAAGGGTTTTATACTTTAGATATCCAAATTAGTTAATAATATAAACATTGTAACATGTGGTAGATACAGCTCAACAGAGCAAGGATGTCTATCCTCCATCCAGAGGAGACCATGTCCATGGCATTTATAAATCCTGGTATTCATGATAAACCGTCCCCAGCCCACCAATTAAACCCACACCGTGACTCCAGCCATGAATATATGCCTTCCATCAATATCGCCATATTGTCCATCCCATGCAGTGCCGCTGTCTTCAGTGACAGATAACGTGCACATCGTAGCAGAGCAACTTGCTGCTTGCCGTTTTCCCCAACAAACTCCGTTAACCACTATCACCGGCCCTGCATTTGTCCCAACCTCGTCCGCAAAACCTCATTTCCTTCTAACAGGTCTTCCAGCCAGTCTGCTGACATTATGAGGACGGCACTTTTACTGAAGCCACCTCCTCTGAGCCCCGGTACCAGCTCACCTAGGTCCTCAAAACCTTCCCGTATGAGGGTTCTTCTCTTCTGCTCACTCTTGATGTGGTTTTCTCGCTTTTGGTCCTCCGTTAAATTCTCCCTAGTCGCTTTCGCTGCTGCCGCGCTTGACTTCCGTCGTTTATGACCTTGTTCATGAGGAGGAGTTGCAGAGTCGTTACTTTGGCCCACCTTCCTCCTTTTTGCATTCTTTTGCGAGGTGGAAACCGGAGAATCTTCATCGTCTACTTCATCGGGGAACTTGGCCTTCCTTCGTTTCCGCGCACTGGAGTCGATATCATCCTCCTCTTGATAATCTGCCCTCGAGCTGGCCCTTTGATCAGTATTTAAGCGACTGAGAAGCGGACTCGACGATGTTGTATCATTTGTATTGCTTGGTACTTCACGGAAAGCCTCCTGTACAGCTTTAATGCGCTGTATTTGCATCGTCTCCACTTCCTTCTTTTGGCTCGCAGAAGGTACAAAGCACTGAGGAGAACCGAACGCTTCATCTGAGCCCCAGCGCAAATCTGTTTTGGAGTTCATTATACTTATTTGACGACCAGTGGCTGTCGAGTGCTGCTGATCTTGACCGAATACCAAATCCGTGTAGAAGTTGTCTTTGAACTGCTCCGCGGTCTCCGTTTCTGACCGAGGCGGAGTGTACATGGACAGTGGTTGTTGTCGATGTGCATTATTTACTGGTACAGGTGGTAGGCCATGCGTTGAAAACTGCATTTCTGTGCGCATGTTTTGCGAATGCCCAGTTGGCGGATGGTGTAGATATGAAGCTGCAGCAAGGAGATCGGATGCGGCCGAGGTGGGAACAGCAGGTCTTGTATTTGGCATATGCAGATTTAGACCATTGCTAAAATTCCCGTCTACCAGATGCTGCGCGCCAATATGAGGCTGTTGGCCGAACGAAGAAGAGGTGCCCATGAATGTCGGTGGAAGTTCTGTCCATCCCATCCCAATATCCGATCCATCTCTTTGACTTGGAAAGAAGTCAAAGTTGAAATCATCCGAGCCCATGCCATCGAAAAAGGTGTCGAGAAATTTAGAATCTTGGTCATCGAGAAGCGAAGTGCCCGGGGCGGGAGCACTAGGTGAAGGGGGTAATGGAAAGCTCGAAGCATCAAAAGAATCTGCGAGGTGGTTAGCAAAGCGCCTTGTGATCCGGTACAAGATCTGCCTGGACAACATACAGCCAAACGGCATATCCGGCTCCCTGGATGAGCTCATCAGTGGTCGCTGAACAGCGAGCATGAGTGCCAGAGATGTGAGGTATGAATGAGGAGCTGGCGAGGGATCGAATGAGTGTGCTGTTGTCGTTTGCGACTTCAGCGTTTAGGTAACCAGGATTGCCAATGTGACCTCGAATATCATTCTTGTATCTTAACTCGTGCCTCAGCTCAATGTGCCCTGCTTTATTGGTTCCACCAAACGGCCGGGTCAGACCAGGGGTTTGGGTGCGAAGGCAAAGACTCGCTGTTTTGTTAGAGCTGGGTACGTCTCCGAGGTCAGCGACGGTATCGAAAAGATTTGGGGGAGGTTCCGTGGTGATGTTGAGGTGAAGTTGAAGTTGAAGTTGGCGGGTTCCCGTTGGATTTTGTGGGGGGGGAAGCGATGGTCCTCTAGGGTGTAATCGGCTAATAAGGTGAGTGAACAAGTGAGTGAGTGAGTGAGTGAGTGAAAGATAGAAAGTGAATGAATGAGTAATGTTGGTGAATGGATGACGCTGCGGATATGAGAGAAGCGACGCGTATTACTTGATATAAGCTTTTGAGTTTGAAAAGATGTCTCTGTGCACTTGGTGTATCGGGGTCGGTGTCAGTGTCAGAGTCGGTGGGTGGGTAGGTGGGTGGTGTATTCTAATTATGTATGTATGGCATTGGAGCTGGTATCGAAGTTGTTCTGGAAGATGTGGGGGACGTTCTGCGGGTTGCTGGACTTCTTCTGTGCGTGCATGGCATAGCATTAGCATAGCATAGCATCCGTTGCATGCGACCAGGCATTGATGGACAGCCTGATGGCTTGATCGCGCGGGCATCCAAGCCGGAAGCAGCTGGTCGCAATTTCCATCTGTCACATGCCAGATTCGGTGTAAAGAGACGATGTGGGGTTTTTCGGGGCTTGGGCCGAGAGGTAATATACGCTGGTTCATGTGGTATTGATTTGATGATGATGATGATGGGTGAGAGAAAGTGTGTGTGGGTGTGGCCCGTACTGTACTGTACTGTACTGTACTGTATATGTGTTTGTATGTATGTTCAGCACACTACCGTACAGTATAGTACAATATAATACATTGCATTACATTACATTACATACAGTATAGTACAGCACACTTTAAAAAAAGTATATCTATCAAGGGACACCAATCACCTCAACATCGAAAACCTTATTCAGCCCACCAACCGCCAGTCATTTGTTATAACAGTGCCTCAATCTACATTTGACCGTACAGTTACCGTACCGTATAGTACAGTCAAGTAAACTTCACTACGACCGAACCGAACCGTACCGGTACGGTGCCATTGACTTACAGGGACAGATCCCCCTCAGTACTAGCACTAGCGCCAACTAGCTCTGCTGCTACTCATAGTACTAGCTAGTGCTAGTCTTCGTCACTTCTTCTTGACGGACTCCGTCTACTTACAGAACAGTATTTCCCATCCCCCTCCATACTGTACTCTACTGTACTGTATAACAGGGCTACTACACCTCCCCAGTCCCCTCGCTCACCCTCAATTCGCTTAATCCCCAACGACGACCCAGCACCGGATCGACCACGGACCAGCTCCCCTTTCCCACACCCCTTTTCTCCCAAGAGTTTCGTTTCCCAGAGCAAGACCTGCGCTCCAAACAGGTCAAGCCACTCGTGTCGCATACTCCCAAGTAATCTCCCTTCCATTCATTAAAACCAGCTTTCCCGCCTGACCGCCACGACGGAGGAACGGGCTTCGGCAGCTTCATACATTACTCGTTGCTACTGACTTCGATTGCTGTCAACGCCATTCATTCGCCAGTACCGCTGCTTGCGCCTCATCTGACCTGCATGCTACATTACATGCCACATGCCCCAAGTGGCAGTTACCGTAGCCGTTTCAAAAAGGTACGGCTTGTTTTTCATATGTTCCCTTTCATATCCGACCAGATCACCTTGTTCGCGTCTTCGAAACATCCTCCAAACACAATTCTATTTTAGAAAATCGCCTGGAGAATTTAGTTACAAATCACCAAGTCTGACGGTCGATCTTACCGAATCTCCCCGCCATTGCACATATAGGGCATGATGCAATTTCTCCATCTTCGGATTACATTGGAATCCGGGGTAAAAAATGAAGTCTGAGCTGAGCTTTACATGCTGCTTTCTTCTCATCGCAGGGGTTGTGATGGCCCTACGTAACCGAATGGGCCGAGGATTCCCCCCCCTTGATCATCAATGAAAAGATCTAAAAAAGTTATATTACTGCCAATTATGCCTGGGGAAACCTAAACAAAAGCGTCATACTAATGCACGTCAGAACTCGATCTCTGGTACTGACTCATTTCGTGCAGGTGCTATAGCTGAGCTTGTAGGTGACAATGGCCAGAACCAGTCTGAACTCGCCTATTCGAATTGAAAGGAGCAAATTTCTAGATCAAAGCATGCCTCCTTTGGTCCAACCCATTCTTCGAGCATACGCTTTAGGTTATGCCTCGAGTACGGCACCGAGATTGTTAACGCTGTTGTTGACACATCTGAGTCGGAGAAGGAAGAATATCGATGTTAAGCCCGATGATCCTTTCCTCCCGTCTTTGATACAGATACTTCGCGGAGGATTAGAGCTACAACGTTTCCCAACATTTTGTGCTGCTCTTGTCGGTGGTTCAACCCTATTCGAGGTATGCATGTTTCAATCCTTTTGATAGAAACATGAAACTAAACCTTTAGATTCCGCTCCGGAGGTTGTTTACTCTATTTGCATCACGGCTGAATGTACCAGCACAACTCAGGTAATTATTTTTCTCTCTTAGCGTGGCTCTTATTCAACTCACCTAAACCTTGACACCATCGACATGGCCTTGGTGCCAATGAGCTGAGTATTATCTCGTCATCTGGCTGAAGAGTGACTCTTCTCAAACACAATTCTCCTTCCAGTTATTCCTCCGATTTACCTTTCTCGGAGGGCTCTAGGATACCTAACTTACGCTCTCTAATAGGCTTACCAAATGGGTAGCAACATTTGTTGCAGCGTGGTTCAGTTTGAAATTACTCCAGTCAAAAAAGAGCGAGGCATACATAGATCTCGTCTCATACGATACGCCACATGGGCCTGAACTAAGACCTACTCGGTTCGCTGGTCGAACTATGGACCTTACGTTGTTCGCAGTCACGCGAGCATTGGATGTTATGGTAGGAGAGTTATGGTCCCAACGTAAGCTTCGAAAAACTGCGCTGGGCCAATGGTCAAATGTGAGTGATATCCTTTCAAGGCTTTGGCACTGGAATATTGACTATTGCAAAGGTCGACAAACTGATATCGGGATTGACCGACTCCGCAATATTCTCGACATCATGTGCCTTTATTATGTGGGCATGGGTCTACTCCCCGGATCGCTTACCACGCGCCTATGTCAAATGGATCAAGTCAGCTGCCGCGGTTGATGAGAGGCTAGTAATTGCTCTCCGCCGTGTGCGCTATGGAGAGATCAAGTACGGCGTCGAAACTGGCCAAGCACACGTCCTCCAAGGAATGTGTAAAGATTACAACCTTCCTATGGACTATGGCGACCCAGTAAAAAGCATACCCTTCCCGTGCGAGATTGTACACATGGGTACTGGAATTAGCTGTGAGTTCCACGCAGTATCGAGAATGTTCCGTTCGTTCATGTGGGCATTTTCCACCTATCTCCCACTCAATCTCGCTCTTTCTTTGCGCTCTCCATCTATCCGAAGTTTCCTGCGTGCGCTGAAATCCTCTTTCCGGTCCTCTGCATTTCTCGGGTCTTTCATCACGCTATTCTACTACGGAATCTGTCTTGCCCGTACTCGTATTGGACCTCGGATCTTTGGTAGAAGCGCCTCCAAATGCCAGCAAATGGATGGCGGAACTTGTATCGCATCCGGATGCTCGCTTTGTGGATGGAGTATTTTACTGGAGAACGGGGGACGGAGACAAGATATCAGCTTATTTGTAGCGCCGAGAGCTATGGCTACATTGTTGCCGCGAAGGTATTTGATGGAACACCAGTGGAGGGAGACACTGGCTTTTGCAATGAGCACGGCAGTAGTATTTACCTGCGTAAGTGAACGGCCCGAGAGAGTCAGGGGAGTCTTGGGGAAGGTTCTACACAGCGTCTTAGCTAGTCGTTGAGACTTGTATAAGATTGTACTTGTATAGATATGAGAAATTGCATTGTTAGACATTGTTAGAGTAGAGAATAAAATAGACGACTCTTGGCTAAGATTTAGAAAGTGTTCAACTATGATGATACATCATGGACTTCTATGGTTATAAATTTTGATTCAAGACTAATTGTAATTGCTCCCAGCAATACTACTATAGGCTCAAAAGCATTAGAGAGACCTATGTGTCGGGCCATCATCCATAGACTATAATATATGATCAGAGTGTATAGTTGCGCATGCTTAATGTCAAAATTCCCAAAGAATATAGAGCCACTGACCGCTTAAAGATAGATGATGCTTCGAACCAACATTTCATTTTCTAATATACAGTTTTAAATCCCAGAAACTCGAGATAGACAAAAGCGCCAAATTTCTACATTACCATACATCTAATCGTACTTGCCACTCTCCTTGACTAGCCCCCTCTCCTCGTTCTCCTTCTTGCTCCTCCTCGCCCACTCGGGCGCCTCATCCCGACCCTCATCTTCATCCTTATCTCCCTCCTCCTTCGTCTGATGGACGCTATCCGTCGCATGTTCCGCCTGGCTGTAAACAGTATACAAGACCAAAGGCTCCTTGCCCGTGTTCACAAACTGATGCTGCGTCCCGGCTGGGACCACCACCAAATCTCCCGCTTTCACATCTTGGTCCTTGCCGGCGATGGTCGCGCGGCCCTGGCCGGAGGTAAAGGTGAGGATCTGGTCCACCATATGTACCTCGTCACCGATATCACCTCCGACGGGCACGTTCATGAGGACGACTTGCGAGTAGAGCCCGGTCCACAGCACGCGGCGGAACTCCTTGGAGGAGGAGGGGAGGGATGTGGTCATTTGCGGGAAGTAGACCATCTCGTGCGCGGGCGGACCGGTTTGAGCTTTGGATGCCATGGTGCGGACGGTGAAGGGTGATTTGCTTGATATGGGTTTGGATCGTGCAGAGAGAGCTGTGATGGCGCGGATAGATGAGGTTAGGTTTGTACGTGTGAGCAGACGCATGGTTGGGAGGCAAAGTTAATTATATAGGATCGGAAGAGGGAATATGTCACGCAGTTGCTATTAATAAGGTGAGGTGAGAGCTCATGATGAACCATATGATGATTTCAACATGATGTCATGAAGTCTATCAAACCCCGAAGTGTTTAGTCATTGAAACTGAGCTCTTTCATAGCAATGATCATTGTGATGCAGGGCTTCTTTGCAAATGCCGAGTTTGGTCCGTTGTTGGGTATTTGAGCGCTAGCCTGCGAATCTGATCATCGATATTGATGTAGATTAAGGTGGTTTTGAAGTTAAACTCGGGACCGTCGGGTCGGCATTGGAACGGGAAATCAGAGCGGAATATCGTTTTACCGGATTGTGGACTGAGAAATATCCGAGACCCTTGATGATGGCTTCATACACAAGTTTCTGTTACGCAGCAATTGGCTGCCATAATTAAGATGAACACCTTTCCACGCCTGCTTGGTGGTATAACTCGCAAAGATGCTATTTGGACGTGTTCCTCATGTGCAAAGTCCCTACGCCAGCAACCAAAACCCTTCTTCAGACACTCCATAAGAAATATTTCCAACACCACCAAACCGCAACGCAATGCAGCGCCGACCCAAGAACAGATGCGAGCCCCATTCAAAACAAAAAACATATCAACCTTGTACTATACTCTTAGTATAATATTAGGGACAGTAGCCTTCTCCTATGGCTCTGTACCCTTCTACAAAATGGTTCGCAGATTCCACACTCCCAGTAGTTGGAAGAGCCTCCTAACAGGTGTTTTCAGATCTGCCAGACAACCGGATGGGGAGGCCAACCTATAAAGGCACCAGGACATGGAGGGGTAGACGGCGAAGATCCTTCCTTACGATTGCAACCTGTTGCCGGCGCAAAACGCATTCGCATTACATTCAATGGTTCCGTATCCGATGTACTCCCCTGGAAGTTCACGCCCCAGCAACGAGAAGTCCGGGTCCTACCAGGCGAAACTGCATTGGCATTCTACACGGCCACAAACAAGTCTGATGATGATATTATCGGGGTGGCAACATATAGTGTAACACCAGGACAGGTCGGCCAGTACTTCAGTAAGATTCAATGTTTTTGCTTTGAGGAGCAGAGGTTGAATGCAGGGGAGACCGTGGATATGCCAGTTTTCTTCTATATTGATCCGGACTTTGCAAACGACCCAAATATGAAGGGGATAGAGCAGGTCACATTGAGCTACACGTTTTTCAGTAAGTGGCACTCTTGTTTGAAATCAAAACTGAGATTAAATGCTAATCCGGAATAGGAGCGAGGTATGATCAGAACGGGCAGTTGAAAGCAATGCCGGAGGGCATGTGATTGTATGATATCTCAGAATAAAATGTACTGGTACTGGAAACAATATTTGTATATGAGCCAAATTCTTCTCAGGGAGTTACTGTAGATTATTGGGACATTATATACGAACATATAGATAATCCAATGCGCTGCAACTAGGCTCTTTGTTTGCAGAGCTTGACAGAAACAATTTGATGTTCGTCATCAGTCAGTCTTTGGCATAGGTGCCAAGACCTCAGCCGTATGGAGGTACATATTAGGCGACGACCTCTGCCAACTCTACCTCTTTAGTCTCAAGTCAAAACCTGAAGAAACGTAACAAGATAGCTATTGAATCTTAGCGGGACAAAACTAAAGGATGGGCAGCATACTCTGTGACGAGGAAGTTATAGTCTAGCAAAGGTGTGGCCAGGCAACCGCACGAGCTTCTTAGCATTGCTCTTAATCGCATGATGTGCGTTTGGTAGTGAACGACCATTCCATCTTATCTGAAGGTTAGTCGAAGATACTGAAGCATTCACTTGATCATTTGGTCATACATAGCAGCTCTGCCCGTAGGAAATCGGTGCACCTTCCTCCTTACCAAGCTTACTTGCCTAAAGAATATATGAAAGGCTACCGCTAAGGATTGGCACACTGAAGCACAATAACTTGTTGACAATCTACCGTTTTTGGTTATTGAAATCATTAGGCACCAACGCTCGAAATCTCATCTCCAGTCATCTCTTGAGCTTCTTGGTATCTTTTTATTTACCAACCAAGCAACAGAAGTATTTACCTAAATCCAGCACACTAAAAAGATGTCCTCATACACGTCCCATTCGTCTCCAACTTCATTGGAGTTATTTCCTGTCGAATATGACTTTGCGTCACATAGGACACTTGGCTTGATCAATGACATGCCACTTACACCTCCAGCAGATGAGCCTGAAGATGACCATCGGCCCCGAACAGTCAGGCAGTTTGCTCGCATAGACTGGGCTCAGAACGAGAAATGGAAGGATCTCCCAGAGCCCTTTCTACACATCCCAGCGGAAATACACCTGCTCATTTTCGCTCTCTTGAATCCAATCGATGCAGTGGTATTTCATATCCCGCCCGTACAAAGAGACTTTAGCTGACCACACTTCATAGTGCTTAAGTTTAGTCAAGTATTCTACCTTTATTTGTAGAAGGATTAGTTCATACTAACAACCAGTAGTAAATACATCTATAGTATCGCTCAATATTCAGATACCAACGCAACAAAGCTGAATAGCTCCATCCACTCGATCCTATCTGTACCTCTCTCAATTGGCGCCCCAGATAGTGCTTATCCTGTTGTCAAGTCGGCTGGTTGCAAATTCTGTGCTCCAGTTCTTTACCAGCCAGCACACTGCGAGCTATCTTTCCACTTAAGAGAATTCATGCCGACACATTTAAGTTGTTTGTGTTTCTACAACCAAAAAAATATAAAGGAAATGCTAATCTAAACGCCAGACTGTGCTGGTCCATGTCAGAAATATACCCCTATAGATGAACCCGTTGCGACAAGAGACTCAAATTGCAGTATCTGTGGAACAAGTTACTGGAAGCGGTTTGAACGAGGAAGACGTCACATGTAAGCTCTGAATTCACATTCATCTCCTCAAGATCCTGCGTCACCAAAACTTTGGTGGCTGCGACTATAATGCTAACAGTTTGATTAGTGACATGCAGCGACCAGGAGAGATACAGGTGAGGCTACGGAAGTGGTACAACATAGATACCGAAATGTGAGCCTTTGTTGCGTATTATGAGTTTTTAGGTAGATGAGTATCAGGCGCGTTGCATCTATAGTCCGAAGATAATAATGATCAGGATATCACTTCATTGACTTTAAATTTGTGATACAAGTATATAGTCGTTCGTTTCCTAAAAGAGGCACATTTTCTGACGTGAGAATTGGTCTACTTACCAATGAGTTAAGTACACGAAGTCAATTTCCGAGTAATAATAGGTTTCTAGTAAGGAAGGGAAGAGATTTAAATGCACGAACAAACAATTTTGTATAGATTTGATATTTATTAATAGCTACATCAGCTCTCATGTACTTTATGCGACTAAATGCATATAAAATTGAGTCGTGTATCCATCCACCTGCTTTTTAGTGCCTGAAACTAATGCCTATTATGTTCCCGTCTCCGTCTCGACATCTGGTTGTCTACCAGCCAAAGTGCCCTTCTTCAGTGTTTTCTTAACCATAAATTTAGCTTCATCTTTTGCGAATGCTAAGTTTCTGATTGGTTTCCATTGCATCAAGCCTCTCTGCTTCCGATGCAACCCCTTGCTGTTCTCTTTGTAATCTTTGTATTGAGTTACAGGGTTTTTGGATTGCGACGTGCCCGTATTCGTTGCATTCACATCGATAGGTTCACCAGCAGGGCGTGTTTCTCCACTGTCAGACTCCTGGTTCGTTGACGCATCGCGTAGACCCAAGTCGCTTTCATCAGAAGTAGAGTCTGAGTCCGTGTAATCGGCCTCTTCATCATCATCATCACCAGAATGCTGACTTCGTTCCTCACGACTATAGTCAGGCTTTCGCCCGCCTTTTCCGTTGACATAGAGAGCCGGATCTTCACCAAAGGCACCGCTCCAGTCTTCACCAGTCTTAGACAACCACTTCTTCTTCTCATCTTCGTCTGCATTAGCTAGAACATCTCGACCCTTGGTCAGCGATTGTTCGTGGAGCTTCTGGGCCGCTGGCGGGAGTTCTTTGGTAACTTTGGTAGTTCGAACTCCTTCAGCATGGCAAGCTTCCCAAGTTTCTTGTGTCTCTCGGGAATCATTATCTGAAACAAATGAAGCGTGATCATGGTCGGTTCCCGTCTTGAAACGACCCATGAATTGCAGCCTGCCTACTTCTTCTATTTTGATGTCCGGAATATCTCTAAAGTTTTCCTCGGTTATATAGTTCTGAACGAGTCTCATTCCTTTGTCAGTTTTCCAGATCGGAATGTTGATGCTCTCTTCCTTATTGTCTTCGAGATGATGCAACCAAACAACGGCGTATGCATCAGCTGCTCGCTTGCCAGAGGTATGGAGCTCAAAAACGATTGGTGATCGATATCGATATTTGACTGGAAGTCGTACAAGGTTCTTGCTATCGTCTTTTACAAGATCCCAGAAGACTCCGTCGCCTTCCTCAGTCTTTTCACATTGGTTTCTGGCGATTTTCCCCGAACTACCACCGGTCCTCATCTTCAGTTTTGCGTTTGCGGAATATCCAGTAGCAAGGATTTTCTTGGAAGTGAACTCGAAAGTGCCAACGTCCCAACCCAGCTGCTGTGGTGGAAGTCGAGTTTCAATGCTGCGGAACAGAACTGAAATTCTCACTCTACCAAATCCGATTCCACCATCTAGTGGATACCATCTTGTGACCTGAGAACTGGTTTGGAGAACATCGGCGAGTTTAAGAGGAACAACGCCTAAAATTGGATCGTGTTGTCTCATGCGCTGATCACGGACAGTGATAGTGACTATGCCAGAACGCCAATCTCGCATAAAGCGCTCAGTACCTGCATTGAAAATAGGCTTACTACTGACAACCTTGGCACGTGTCCGGTAAACCTGAACAACATTAGTTATCAAACTCAGTTTGGCTTGAGTCGAGGGAAGTTTTTAAAACTTACAAGTTCATCATTGAACAGGATCGTGCAATAACTGCTGGGAAGTGTTTTGCTTTCCTCATCTTTGTTCTCTCCACTTTCTTGGGCAGGCTCAAACTCCCTACCCTTTCGTTTACCCTCGCTTCCTTTAATATTCTGTAGTTCGAGGTTGACGATTTGGTGAACAATAACGCTACAAACTCCACTTGGCCACAATGGGTCCGGCGGGGTATGGACAACAGCATCTTCGTCAGCATTATCCAAAGTTCCCTTGTCGTCCTGTAGCTCTTTCTGGTCTTTGAGTTGTTCTGGAAGATTGACATCCTTTCCAGATGTCCTGAGTGCATGGCGGAATTGTGGCTTTCCAAAATATCCAACTTCCCAATGGAGCTTTCCTGGCATGCTTTTTTCTGGATCCATTCCCCGGAGTTCTGAAACCTGTGGGTACATTTTCCCAGGATGTTGAATCATTTTCTGCATTGATAATTCAACCTTTCCGACGATATCATCTGAAGTTGATCTATCAGAGTCCCAAAGTTCCATAGAAAGTTGTTCATCCGCCTTGATAAGATCTGGAGTGACGAGGAGAGCACATGTCTCTTCCCAGACTGGGTTGAGGTCATCCTGGATGACACGCGTACAGTACATCGGCTTCCCATATTTAGAAAAGCTTACAGTAATATATGGATCGGAGCCTCCACCATCACTTCCACGACGATCTTGCTTACTTAGGCCAGTTGCTCTATGGATTCTGATCCAGAGGATACCCATAGCTTCAGTATCCTTTTGAATATCGTCGCCTTGTAACATCTTACCCATATCCAGTGTCATTGACTTTGGTGCTACGTACTCGTTCGCTGCTGCTGCAATAGCATAATTGACGAAATTGGAGATCAGAGGCAAGTTCAGAAGATTGACTCCGGTCTTCATCATTGGGACGCAGCCTGCTTGGACTTTTGGTACGCCCATCAGAGTAAAGGTGAGTGCCTTGAGGTATGGCGGCTCGGGAGACATCTGAAGCCGAATTCGAACCGTACCAACCAATCCTTGAAGTTCGACAAAAATTGGTAACGGCACCCCGAAAAGTCCTTTGATACCAAGATAGAATACCAATTGCATATGCATGTTCTTGGCTTTAGATGAGGTTCCTGATCCAGTTGGTAGGGCGTGATAAGCAAAAGAGCATTCTAGATTATAATAATCCCCGCCTTCCTCATCTGCAGCAAGTTCTTGAGGATCCTTATTCTTTTCGTTTTGCTTATGAATATCATCCTTCAACTCTTGAACATGCCCATCGGGTAAAGCACGCAAGCTCAGGATTCTGAATGGATTGTTGCCTTGATTGATTTCGGCAACTCGTACGTTTTCAATAATACCTGGCACGGAAGCCTGCATTACATCTTCAAGAGTATCTGCGACTCCCGAAAACATATCGGGGTCAATAAGACCCCACATTACGCCTAAGAACGTGTTCATCCACTCGACAGACTCGGGAATGAGATTTTGTGTAGCCTGAGTATTTTTTAGCAGCTATATCTCCCAGGATACAATAACGACCTACTGTCTCACCACGCGTTTGCTCGCTCGACCATTCAGTAGCCCTTCCTGAGCGGAGAACCTCTTTCATCCATAGGAAAATTCCTGATGAAATACAAAGACCAAGAGGGATTAGACCAAACAGAGAACCTCCAAAGAATTTACCAAGGACTAAATGAGTTTATGAACTTAGTGATAGTTATTTTTTAAAAGCATGGAATCTTCAAGTATCTGAATTTGATATTGCAAATGGAGATTTATGGAGGCAGGTGTTCACATACCAACAGTGGCAACAAAGACAACTCCGGTCAATATAGTCGCTCTTGTCTCCAGAGCGGCGAAAAAAGGCTCGTAGCTGACTGATGGGGTGGGGTGGAACAGAATATTTGTCTTCTCTCCGTGTATAGGAACATCCGACGTGCTGCCGGGCTCAACAGGGTCGGGGGGTGCAGTGATGTCTTGGTTTTTTCTGTATTCTTCACCTGATTGCGTCGATTCTGTTTTGGCAGTTGTCTCTTTGTCGAGGTTTGCATTTGGCACTGAGAGCTAGTATGGTTTTAGAATTGAATTGAGGGGTGACATAGGTGATGCACATACGGTTGGGTTGTCCACCGCACTCATGAAGTCTGTGTTAACGTCTTCAATCTCAACCTGCCTGCCAGTTACAGGGTCTGTCACACTCTTCCTTGATTTTGGTACAGTAGTATCTTTGTTTATATGGTCTTTTGTCTCTGATCCACCAGCAGAATGCGATGTCGTACCATTGGATTTGGCTTGGGCTTCAATCTTTGAATCTCGTTCCTTTTTCTCGGAGTCCAAACTCTGGATGAATTTTTGGATGTTAGGCACCGGGTTTGCTCCCGAATAATGACCGCCTGGGCCTTTCTTTGTGGGAGGGGGAGGTGGTGCCGACATTGTTGAATATATTCCAAGGGCGTGCGTCAACAACGCCTGGAACAAGACCTATTAATGGAAACCACCAATCTTCAATCTCATACGGAATGAACAGGAGAAGAGGGGAGGATATTAGAGCAGAGTCATGAATTCTGAGAAAGAAGAATTGGGTGCTGAATGGAAATTCCCATTCCAAGATATATCGATATTGAGATGATGTCACAGGCAGGACGAACAAGTTGGCTAGTGAATGTGGCTTGGATTAGAGGAGGGGCCTGAAAGCAGCCACATAGGTAGTGCTTTGATGATAGTATATATGTAATTTGCAACTGAAAACCGATCAGAAAGTGGGATTTGAGTCTTCAATTTCAGGTGAACTAATTACTTTGAAAGAGGATGTCTGCATTACTGTCGAATTGTAGGTAAATTCCCTTTTAATCTACGTGGGTGGCATTATGATCGCTCCAGGGATTGAGCCAGGCTTTTAAATTTTTATGGGGCTGTTCCGACCACCACTGTTTGTTCCAAATGTGTCAAGATGGCTAGCTTATTGCTTCTCCGTCACTTCTAGGTAGAACAACATCCTTGAGTTTTGTTCTGTTCTACCTTCATACTTGCTCAAGAGACCAAACTTCTGCCTAACGCATCATCCGTAGAACGACAGTAGGGCACCCATCTAATAGTGTCTGCTCCCTTCTGTTGTGGGTTGCAATTCGCAATTTTGCTAGCTTATTGTTTCAAATTATATGAGAGCTTGTTCGCAGGCAAAGCAACTAAATGTAGGTGTTCGTTTTAATCGAGTCTTACTCAAAAGTCAATAATCGACCCAATACAATGTTGTTGTGATATATCTGAGACAACCTAAACTCAATATGCATGTTACAGAGCTGATGCTATCAGTTTGTAGCATGTCTTCAATTATCCAATTTATCAATTGCCGCCAGTGTGTAGGCGGAATTCTTGTGCCATCACCCTTGACCATTGACTCCAGAAGTGGGCGGATTATATCTAACAGTCCCATCCCACCAGATACTCAATTGATTGACTGCAACAATGGTATTATCGCACCTGGTTACATAGAACTCCAGACAAATGGAGCTCTTGGCTTTCACTTTGCCCATTTTCAAGGTCCAGATTCGTACCAAAAAGGGGTCAGGAGGCTTGCTGAATATTTGCCTTCGACTGGAGTCACTGGATTCTATCCAACTGTCCCAACAGTCGCTCCTGGAGTTTTCAAAAGTGTGTTGCCGTTTCTCAGCCTGGATTATGAATCTCTGGGTGTTGCGACAGTTTTGGGTGCCCATGTGGAAGGTCCATTTCTCGCTCCTTGCAAGAAAGGTGCACATGATGCTGCAAATATGCACACTCCAGCGTCTTCATCGCTAGATGAAATATATGGCGAGGAGAATCTCAGAAGGTCAATACGGATCTTGACCATGGCTCCTGAATTACCAGGAGCTCTTCCTTTGATCAAAACATTGACTCAGGACTATGGAATTTGTGTTTCTATGGGACATAGTGCAGCAAGTCATGATCATGGCTTAGAGGGTATGAAAGCTGGTGCAAGCCTTTTGACACATACATTTAATGCTATGAATCCACTGCATCACCGAGAGCCTGGCCTTGTCGGTAAGCTTAGCTGCTACCTCTCAGCCAAGATGAAATTTGTTTATGAATCTAGGACTTATATCTCATCCATCGCCTCCCTACTTTTCTCTGATAGCCGATAAGATACATCTCCACCCTAGAATTGTCTCGATGGGCTATCGATCTTCGCCCTTGCATTGCATTCTCATTACCGATAGCATTGAGCTTTCGGGCCTCCCTGATGGAATTTACCCAGGCCATGCTCAAATTCCTTTCAATCAGCTCAAAGCTGGCAATAAAGTTACAATAGAAAACACCGATACTCTAATAGGGACTTGCGTTAGCTTAGATGAATGCGTTGTAAACTTGATGAACTGGGCAGATATTGGAATCGCCGAGGCAGTAAGATGCGTGACAGAGAATCCAGCGAATGCAATGGGTTTGAAAGACCGAGGAAAGCTAGAAGTAGGAAGAAGAGGAGATTTTGTCTTGCTCAACCAAAATGGCTCTGTGATGGAAACTTGGATCTTGGGAAAACAGGCATTTATTTCAAAAAGCTAGTCCAATCTTCGACCTGTATGGCTAATAAATGTTGCAATCACCTGCAGCTGCTACTTAGTGATAAGAGCTTCGCATCTTAACATCCGAAAAGGTATCTTTTCAAGTAACAAATATCAAAATCAAGACTGTCTTATGCTTTTTAGAGCCATTCTACAAGTCCGAAAGAAGATGATATGTGGAAGTGAATTCCATGATATTCGCTAGTCTAGTCATGTGACCAATGCTAGATTTGACCACCGTTAGGCTATGAACATTTTGTATATATAAGTCAAAGCCATTTGTTTTTCCGGCATATCCAACCTCGAACTAGCAATTATAGCCACTACTGTAAAAGACAAAGTGTGCTGTTAAGTGTTTGTGCGTTGTCTCGATTTTCTTTTGTATTGCTTGTACATAAGTAATTACCCACTTTCGCATCAAAATTGACGGGGTAGTCGACTTCCTCTTACAGTTACACTCAAACACAGTACCTGCATAAATGGGGCAAATTTCGAGATAGCATTTATAAGACGTCAAAATATCTCAATTCTGGTGGCAATGCTACCTTTGTCTTCTAGCCGCAGTGAACAGCTTCATTATGGCATTCGATCCAGAATCGCCACACATAGAAGAGACGACTCCTCTTCTAAGCCGATCACCAGCAAAGGCTAAGGTCCCGGGCAAATCTGTGCTATACCGACTTTTGATATGTGGTTTCATGGTTTCGCTCTCTTTCGCTGTAACACAAGTCCCGTGAGTATCCTCCCCGGTGTCAAGTACATTGAATTTCATGGCTACCGACTGTGTAATTTGCCTTTCACGTTGCTAATATTTGATAGCCTTCTTTATGTTTTTCGCTTGATGACTTGTGAAGCGTATTATGAAACGCATCCTGAGCCAGTTTCTAGCCATGACCGGTGTAGTAATCGTGAGATCGAGGCAGGGACTGCAAGAGCTGTGTCGTTGCTTGGCACGAGTACGACATTTTTTGGGGTTATCAACCTTTTTATTACAGGCTGGAATATTAAGAGATTTGGTGTCAAGACTGCGTTGGCCATACAGGTGAGCTTATTTCTTACGATGTCCCCTCATAGCAATGAGCCTAGAAGTTTGTTCTTGGAACACGTTGTCCAACGTGGCAAAGTCTAAGTGCTTCCAATTCCTAAATATTTTACTGAGCTCTGATCAGGTCTTCTTTCCAGCCGTCCGTCTTGCTATCCAGAATATTGGAGTAATGACAGGAGGTGCCAAGGGAATCATGATAGTTCAATGCTCGCAAATCATTACCATCCTCGGAGGACCGGCAGGCTACCTACTTTGCTTGAACTCTTTCGTAGCAGAAGTAGTTGAGCCCAGAGAACGAACCGGTTCACTAGGTCGACTTCAGGGTTGTGCCATGCTTGGTACTTCCGTTGGCTTCTTAGTTGGAGGTCTCGTATCTGATATATTTGACATCTTAGCGCCATTCAGGCTCACGTTGACCTTGTTCCTAATCTCCTGGATATATGTTCTCGTAGCCCTGCCGTGGATGGCTCCAAATCAAGCGGCTGCAGCCCCTGCCTCGAAGGGAATAATGAGATTCTTTGGGCCGCTGAAGACATTTGAGAGTTCGAGATGGAAATTGCGAGATGGGCGCATCCAACGACAGTATGGTGTGCTCCTCCTTGGTATTGGGGTCTTTCTTGGAGTCCTTGCCACCGGTTATATTCCTACGCTGCTTCAATTATATTCGACCGATGTATTGGGTTTCAAGACCAAGGAGAATGGCTTCCTCATATCTCTCAACTCTGCCATCAGAGGGGTCTTTTTAACGCTGGCTTTTCCAAGGATCATTTCCGCAGGGAGGAATTGGTTCAGACGGGATTCCGCTGAACACAAGCCCCTCATACCAGAGGACGCCGCGATCCCAGATCTTCCTACAGCCCGAGACGACTTTGCAGCGAATGATGGGGAGCCTGTTGAACCGCCAAAGTTAGACGATGAAAGTGAAACGTTTCTATTTGACCTTCAGTACACTAGATATAGTCTGATAATCGATGGAATTCTTACTGGAGCAGCGACTTTCGTCACCAAGGGCTGGCAAATCTATGTCATTGCAATTGTCCTTCCTCTCGCATCCGGAACAGGCTCTTCGGCGAAAGGCACTATTTTGCAAATGTGCCCAGCCTCAGAGCGAGCTGATGCTTTAAGTGCTATCACACTCGTTGAGATGATAGCAAGGCTGTCAACAAGTAAGATATTCGGTGCCTGGATTCGCGCATTTAGCTAACTTTCATTTGCAGCAACCGTGTTTGGACTTATTTTTGCTGCTTTTGCGGAAATTGGACAAACTCATTTGGTATTTGCGTGCAACGCAGTAAGTAATTCCAATCATAATCTCAGTGAATGCGATGGCTGACTTCTCATATAGGCAACGGCTGTACTGGGGTTTGTGGTTCTAATGTTCTCGAGATTCCCTCCTGATGGAAGTGAAAGACTAAGAGAAGATTCACCAGAAGATACAGATGATAATATTTAAAATAGACAGATGTAAAATCGCAGTATACCCTAGAAGAATAGAGCAAGTAAATTATTGAAGGGGCAAGGGGCCTGGCATGGCTAGGTGACTGCCATTTAGTAGCCACACCACACTTCAACTGGTGTTGTGATTTCAGCAACCAAAAGTGAATTGTAGCTTACCACCTTGCTAGTGTTACTGCTGATTGATAGATAGTGCACGTCTGATGGCTTCCATTTTATTCAAAATAGAACTTCTTGTGTAGACAATGAGTTTTCCAGTTTGCAATCAGAGTTTAGATACTCTTGAAAGCAATTCTTTTGTGTACAATAGTTGTTGGTAAGAGTGTGCGTGAGGATTCTGTTAAAGAAACGCGACAGCAAGTTAATGAAGGATGAACTGCCTTCGGTTACCACGTCAACATCTCAAAGACTTGCACAACTACCACTACTTCCGAATACTTGGTGATCCGAAAAACAACACATCTCAACCAACAAGCAATTGCTAGGCACGCGTCAATATGGCTGCCCGAGCTTTTCACCCATTTTGTGATCTATCACCAGAATTACGCAATGCCATCTGGGCTTTCGCTGCTGCGGGAGACGAAGAACATATCGTCGTGGTGGTCGTTGGTGGAAGTCGTGTCTTGAAGCCCGACGGAGTTCTTGACTGGAAGTTTAGCTGTTCCTCTCCAAACCCCCTTCCAATCACTTTCCACGTTGTACGTATCTCTAATCTCCTATTTGCTAGCTAGCTAGGGACAAGCTACTGACCCTCAAATATAGAACCAGGAGAGCCGCGACGAGTCTTTCAGAATGTATCCCAACACGATCCAGCTCGGCCAAGGACAAAAGATCCATTTCAACGGCATGTGTGATCGCATCTTCCTCGACGCTTCCTCCATCTACAACATCTTCATGTTCTCCAAAATTCAATGCAGATTCAAGAGAGGTGATATCATGCCCTACGACGCAGAGCAATTCAAACCCGGAGCCCTTCATGGTTTCAACAATGTCACGAAGCTTGCTGTTACCTTCTCCCCTCAGTCTGAGGATATCGCAAACCTGACCCTCCGTGCCCTGCGCAGCAAGACCTCGCTTCTCGCTGGTGTTGAGGGTGATATTTTGCAAGAGACAAAGGTTCTCGGCGCCGTTCTCAGTTGGCGGGATTTGGCTCGTAAAATTATGGTAATGTATGAAAACATCATTGATCAGATCTGCCCCATGGTTACTGAGAAGGCTTCGGAAGATTGGCCGCTCGAGGTAATTAGAGCACGGCTCAACGAGGAGAGCTTGAGGATTCGGGTGTTGAATGACTTGTTCACAGATGTTGATTTGATCCTTGCCACCGCGAGAGGCATCGTAGACATCAGCCTGGATGATTGAGTGATGGAAGACCCCCTGTAGTGTTTAGCTAGTTTGTGGTGGTTATTTGTCACCGGCTGGGTTTCCTCAACTGGATTCTAGCGGGTTGGTTAGTCTGATATCATAGATGGCTCTGCTTATGTGTAAGCATTTACTGTTCGTAACGAGTAGACAGACGATTATGTGAATGCGGAAAATACATTGCTCTCAATTCTAGCTCCTCCTTGGGTAACGGGTGACATCTTTCTCTATACTTGATGAGATATATAATGAGATCTCGACGCAGAGACTCACCTCGTGTCTTCTATAGTATAGACAACAAAGAAGTACTGATCTTCTAATCACATTTACTAGATGCACATCTTAATGGCGGCCTTCTTTCTGGCAACTGAACATACCATCTGATCTAGTCGCAGTGAGCGATGTCAAACCATTCGATATATGTGTAGGTCCACGATGCTTCAGATGATGGCTCTTATTAAGTTACCCAACGATTTTGTGGAATGGCTGTCTCCACACCTGACAGCAATGCGTTAGGCAGTTACTTGTCCGATTGCTATTCACATCGCAAACAGTAAAGCATTCAGATTGATATAGTGTAAATTTAATTGGTATCATTATATGTTATTGGTATTAGATGAACTTTAAGCTCATTGGTATCTTGATGCGCGCTGGAAATTTTACAAGCTTGCAATATATGAAAAGGAACCATCGCCTAGTATCACAAGACTATGACCCCCGAACTCCATTCCTTGCACTCCATTCATAATAGGAAAAGTTTCTCGCTCCATGTAGACTCCATCAAGGAAATCTAGTAACGGTTGCGGCGTTGCCAGAAGCGTCTCTTGTGGGTGGTAGTGGTTGTACCGTGGGCATATCCGGCATCGGCATGCTTTCCAGTCTTGCCAGCGCGCTTGTGTCTTCGTGCGGAGCAGCATGAAAAGAAGACAATGAAGGTGGCGAAGAAGAGGAGGATCATGGCAGCAAGGACAGTCCACATGCCAACATAGTACTTGGCAACGCTTCCACTCTGGTCATCATCTTTGTCGTTGATGTGATTCTTCAAGATACCGAACAGTACGAAGTCCGTAGCCATGACGACAAGGGTGAGCGCCCAAGTAAGGGCTGCGAACAAAGAAGCCAAAAGGCCACCACAAAATCCAGAACCAAGTGCAAGCAGGAATGCAATGAATGCCAATCCGCAGCAGATTGGGTGGAGAATCATGACACGGGTGAGAGCCTTGGTGGTGTTCTCTTGGGCCGAGTTGAATTCGGTCTTGTCAATGTCGGACATCACCTTGGCTGGGTTGTAACCAATTTGCTTGCCGGTGCAGAAATCCTCACCGTCGTTCTCGCTGAGGGTCTAGTTAGAATTTGAAGTTCTTTTTAGTTTTGGTGGGGTTGACTTACTTTCCAGTTCCCTCGGAAACATCGCGCACACAGTATCCAAAAGTTCCAAAAGTCACAGAGGAGTTGCGTTGGGTAGTAGCGTTGGTGAGAGTGACTTTGAAGATGGAAATGTCGTTAACCACTGGTGCTGAAATCGTGGTGATGAGCAGCAGGATGGCAGAGATCAAGAGGAGAAGAGTTCCACAGTGGTGGATAATTCCCGTGACTGCCATTTTGTCGTTTAGTCGGTTAGACTGGGTAGTGAATGGAGATGGGTAGGTAGGTAGATGGAACCTAGAGTCGAATCTGGTAATATATAGTGTAACTGCAAAAACTCCAAAGTGAAAGCCAGCTGGGGGAGTGCTCCAAGTTATAGGCGAGGGAGCAAGTGGTAGGGATGGGTTGGAGATGGGGTTTCAGACCAGACCACGTTAGATTGTGTGTGGTGTGATGAGTGTGTGATGGTGTTGCCAGCACAAACAAGGAAAACCCATCCTGCGTCATAACACAACACGCATTCACCCAAATCCCTGCTTTAATTTAAACTCACAGGGCCGAGGCGTGTCTCTGGTTCCCCCGGCAGCTATTGACGCTAGTTTAACCTTAATCCAAGCTAGCGGCAGCCTCTTCTACTGTTCCAGCGTGGGAGATCAAATCCCACGAACCTGCGGGCGTTGCGTTGTGAAGAGGTGATTGGCTTCCAACTCTACAAAGCTGCCAATAACCTTGGCAGACGGGGAGACACTTTGTGCTGCAGATCAAGCCACAGCTACAGCCACAGCCACATCCAGCTTACGTCACTGCCGCCCCCAGACCAGGGGTTTTGGTGGCTCAAATCTTGAATTTACATCGTTCCTCAAGAGTAAACCCATCCTGTGATGATGGTCGATCCCCCTTCTCCCCTTCTTGCGACATCGTGTTTTCGACAATAGTGACGACAGCGCCACGAATTCGCATACGCGTAAGTTTGGTAGGGCACGTGAAGCAGTTTTTACTTGCTCTTAAGATTCGCTTTCTGACCCTGAATCGACATCGCAAACTTCTCACGCGAAGTGTAGGTTGATACTAACTAAATCAACAGCTTGCTTGCAAAGGAAAGATCTGGTACTACTGCCGAATAACCCCTGTTAATGATCGGTAGGTAAGTCATTTACTATGGTACCAAGCGTTTCGTCCAAATCTACATTCCCTTGTGATGCCGCTTTCCCACTGCGAAGTCTGGGCTGCTTTTTCAATGCCGGTACAGTATTCCAGAAAATACAAGCCTTGGCATTTCAAATTGAAAGAGAGAATTTTCATATAGCGGACCGGAATTCGAATGTGGATGTATAACCGGTTCCAGGTGATGGAATTTAAACACATTAAAGTGGTTGACAGGACTATATCCTTAATACCTCCTAGATTGATCCTCAATGAAAGAAAGATTTCCGAGCCTTCTTAATAACTTAACATCGTTTTCATTTCTTCACTTCTACCTGTCCCAATCTTCAGTTTCTATAGCAGCGCCTGTCATTCGTTTCTAGGTCTCACAGGAGAGTTGTGAAGATTTAGCTCTTTAGATGTGCAACACTACAACAATACTTACTATCGGAGAAGCGGCACACATCAAACGCGTCGAAGTCCCACAAGTATGAGTCTTCATACTTACCGACGTTAGATCTTACTGGCGAAACCCCATCATCATCTTGCTAACACGGTACTAGTTGAGTGGATATACCATCTTCGTGTTGTTACTCCACATTATGCAACGCGTCCTCTTTCATCATTGCTAAATCCCGCCAATATTACTTAAGACGTGTTTATTCAAGACTGCGAAAACCACGTCTCCTTAATACTGGTGCAACTTTTACTTCTTATGTTTCACATAATTATATTTGCAAAAGAACTTCAAGCTTTTATTCTCGGCTTTAAGCACCATTCCATACTTGTAGTTATTCTTGATGGCATCTTGCCTGCTATATGATGCATGTTCTGAGTCTGATTTCTCAGGATCGAGCCCTACTACTTGATCTTTGTGGTCAGAACTATCTTCTAGGTATTGATTCCTACTTTGTAGATTTTGTAGATATCATATCGTCTCCGAAACAAACTCCACCCTTTCAAAGAGCTCTTGGTTGAGACTCCGAGCCGTTGTGTATATCAATTAGCTTCGATTCTCCCCGCAGCCAAAACCGCCGATTCAAAACCGATACAGACTTGAGATATCTTGTTTATTGCGAACTTACTAAAGTACAGCCAAGCGCTCAGCAAACTACAGTTCTCTTGAATCTAGTAATACAGTAGATCATTGTGAGGGCAGTGCTGGTACGGCTTCTCAGTCCTAAGCCGGTTCATTATAACCAGAGAACATTCAATTGCCTAGTCTTTTGTCAGAGCAGTAATATGTTGACAGATGAAAGTCATAATACTACATGAAAGAGGGAACATCAATCAAATATGATCCACCCGCAGAGGTACTGTAGATCCTTAACACCCTGAGATTACGTGACGGAGTGCTGTAAGGCTGGGGAACAGGTAGGTTGAAGATGCTGCAAGAGCGCTCTCCTTCATGAGCAAGCAAACCAGAGTGCCTCATCTGATCCACTGCCTATAGAATCAGAAAAGGTTTCCATGCTGATGATAACTAGAACAGGCCTCTAAGGCGAACCACATAGTTCTTCCGTACAAGTAGGTACTTCTTTAATCAAAACTTTTACAAATCAACATCAAAATATATTTTCTTTATTCTGAACTACCTTTTTGGCGCGACTATCAGAATTTACTAGAAATTTGAAACCGATGTAATCCAGCCGGTATCCATTACATTATAGGTTGTGGTGAATTTGTCGTTCATGGATGGGGAAGATGTGTGGTCCTCGTTGATAATGCCAAAAGGGTAGTTACACTAAAGCTTCTTCATTGTTATATATAAGACATAGGCCTTGATTTGAGATCCGTGTAAGCTTGGAATAGTAAAGTTGTCTTAAATTAGGGAAATCATAAAGCTGTTCTCACATGGTCTATCCAAGGCTCAACACTTATTAGACAAAATAATACCTTCACCTGAAAATAAAGATCTGACAACAAATATGTAGAATTTGGAACGCGAGCTGCTACGTGAAGGATATATACAAAACATGGACTCCATATGCAAGGGGGGTATCTTAAAATGTACGCCTCTCCAAACTCCCAGCATAGAGCTCCTGTATCGCATACAACTCTAAGCGCGATCATAAATCATTCTCTCCGACAAACTCTGACTCTGAGTAAGTTACTTCGCGAAGCGTATTGGGGGCTGGGTATCCGATAGGTGTTGTAAGGAAAATATTCGTGCGTCCTGCTTCGTGACTTATTGAGTATCTGCGTTCATAAAATGGTTGAGGGGGGCTACATTAGACAAAATAAGCTAGTATATATCGGATGGCCGCATTCCAACTAAGGAAATGTGCTGGCATGTCGTGACTCGTAATATCTCGATAAGTTAGTCGTAATTCGTGAGATATGGGTTGTGATGCTCAATTGACATAGCTTTGGGCGTATGGGCTATGGGTTTATATGATGTCTGGATAATCGCTCTGTAGGCTTGAGGAATATTGCTCTGATTGGCGATGTATGGTTTCGAAGAACGAAGAAGAGCCGATATGCATTCAGGCAACATATAGCCAAGATCTAAAAGGTAGTTGGAGAAAAGTTGGTCTCTTGTCAAGTGGGCATCCCAAGTTCTCGAGTGGTAATTTACCGTCGACATCGGGGTTAAAAGGCTTATCAGGTAGGGCTCGCCATTGACGTTTCGATAGAAGCATGTCTTTTATGCATCAATGGTGAGTTTCGTAACTCCGCTACAACTCCGGCCCATCCCATTTTCTGGTGACCACCAACGTGGTCATTGTGGCCTATAGCTTGGGTTGTGAGTCGCCTCAATGGCGGCTTCCTTATTATAGCTTCCGTCATAGCTTGAGGTAGACTGGGGCGAAGCTGCATCTTTGGAGTATGATATTGCTTTTCGGGATCTTTTACCGGTGCAGGATCCGCCGTGCTCTTCGCTGCAATTAATCCCATGTACACAACCAAAAATCGCATCCTCAGCAAATCCAACCTTCTCATTCTTTCTTCGAGGCGTTTCCTCTTCGCAGCCCAGAATATCCTCGTACTTGAGCGAAGTCGTGTTCCCCCATCATCAATCAATAGTTTATTCAGGTCCTCCCTTAGGTCATCACCGCACTTTTGTATCTCCCTCAACAGTCTCCCCAAGCGCAGTTTATCCTCCAAGCGCGTCACTTTGGCGACATCTTTGTCATAAGATTCATTCTCCTGTATGGAAAAGTCGACAGTGTCGAGAAAGGTAGTTATCTCGCTCGGCGCTGCAATATAGGCCTTTGATCTCTAAGTACGACACATCATTTAGCAAAGGTAAAGACTTACGGTTGTATACGACACTACAACTTGAGAGAGCAAGAACACACTGACAACACAGGCGGTGAGAAGCAAAATAATGGTGAGTAGAGGCAGATCACTCGAGACAGCCATTTGAAGGGATGGCGAGGGAAGATTGAGATACTAGCGACGTTTTCCCATACTTGGAATACTTAGGTAGAAATATTGGAGTGGTATGAGACGTGTTAATGGTTGTAAGGCAAGATGATTTCACAACGAAGAGGCACTCCACCTATTGAAGCAATATTGGCCCCTGCCTGCATATGCATCTACGTGGGTTAGAATTACGCATATTATCACAAAATGAGATAAATCTCGGTATGAATGATCGACTCAGAACTAAAAAGGAACTGGATAGAGCGGTAATATGACTTGTATAATTGATCTAGGTAATAAGATAAAGTGAATCGAAGAATATAAAAGCTGAAAAGAAATAAGGACTGGTTGGCTATCCCCACCACTAGTAAAGCTTGGCAATGTGCCCCTCCATGGACTGACAAACTGAGAAGCCATGGAGGGAAAAACGTACAGATATGAGGACACTTCAAGTCCCAACTTCTATTGCACATCATGGCCGAGCCTCCTGTATCTCTTCCGTCTATTTTTGAATACCCATCAAGTATAGCTCCACAGCTCATAACCCAAGGTGCAGAAGCCATTCTCTACCGCTCCACGTACCTCGTCCCCTCACTTCCCTGTGCTCTCAAATACCGCCCTCGGAAACCATACCGCCATCCTATCCTCGACCTTCGGCTCACTAAGCACCGTATCTTGTCCGAGGCGCGAGTGCTGCTAAAATGTCGGCGAGAAGGAGTACCCGTACCTGCTGTGTATGCTCTGGATGAGACAGCTGGCTGGTTAATGATTGAGTGGATTGAAGGCGAGGTTGTTAGGATACGACTGAATGAATGGCTGAAGCGTCGAAAAGACAACTACCAGGATGAAGACACCGATAATGAGGAGTTGGTGAAGCTTATGGGGAAAGTGGGAAGTGCGGTGGGCAGAATGCACGCGATTGGTGTTGTCCATGGCGATCTAACGACAAGTAACTTGATGCTGGCTCCATCAAAGAACGAGGATCACAATGAAGATACAGGTACGGAGGAAAATTTGCTCACTGGGGATATTATCATTATCGACTTCGGGCTTGCCAGTGTTAGTAAGTTTGAAGAAGATCGAGCTGTGGATTTATATGTCCTTGAACGAGCGTTTGGAAGCACACATCCACGAGCAGAAGGCTTGTTTTCAGAAGTCCTGGTAGCTTATGGGAAAAGCTACAAGCAGGCTCCCAGCGTCTTGAAAAGATTGGAGGATGTCAGAATGAGAGGAAGGAAACGAAGTATGCTAGGTTGAAACTATTACATTCATTTCGATGTGTTATTAGCACAACTACCTAGGGACTGTGCCAAAGGTAGTAGGACAAAGTGCAAGTGCTATGACCAAAAATGTGGCGTATTTCTATGTCTAGAGCTACTATGATACCCAAGATGTCACTCATTTGCCTATATGCGAAATTGTATCCAGACCTTATCAAATCACTCGGCCAATTCTGCGACCGCAAAGTAGCCCTTGTTCTCTATGACACCTCGATCTCGTACAACTGCAGTATATTTCACTACCCATTGAGGCTTCAGCTCTCCTTTCATTCCATCCAGACCGCGCTTTGATTCAGAGAGCAATCCTGCTCCATTCGGGCCTTGTCCTAATATCTCTCTTAGAGTACCTTGTGGTAGAATATCGGTACAATCTCGGTGGGTGAGTAGCTCGACGTTCTTTGCTTTCGCAAGTTGTATGAGAGGAGGTGGGACATTGCAACAATCCTTTAGATTAATCTGGTCGACCTGCGGCGCAACTTTCACACTTTCTAGGAACTTAGATAGCTTATCGCTTCCAAATTCTGCCAGACCCAACCTCTTAACAACGCCTTGGCTATGTAGCTCTTCTACTGCTGACCAAGAGTCAATTTCCTCTTGATCGTTTCCTTGTCCAGAGTTCTTTTTATCTGCTGCCCACTCGCAATCACCATCGAACGTCAAACCTGGAAAAGACACAATCAAAAGATCGATCTTTTCTATTTTGAGCTCTTTCAAAACCAATGCCACAGCATCTCTGGTATATTTTGCTCTTTCCTCAACAGAAGCACCTGGCAAGTAAAACAGCTTGACAGTAACATCATATTGGCTTGGGTCTTCAAGCAAGCCAGATAGAGACCAGTCTATGGTAGGAATATAATAATCCGAGCCTTCCCGAGTCGTCCAAATTGAAACTTGTGGTCGAATCTTCTTATTATCAGTTCCATTCAAGTTACTTCCGTTTGTTTCCGACAGCGGAGGTGAGTAGTCTTCTTGAGCTGCGAGAAAGTTGGATCGTAGTGAATTTGTAAGCTCAAAGTTGGATCTATCTGTACCTGGTTGTCGGATGATGGAGGGACCGCCCATCACAATATTACTAACATAGCGATAGTTAGCAGATTTCCAATGGGTGTTCATCAGCAAATTGATTGCGCTTACGAAGTGGAGAGTATTAATCGCGTCATGATGGGCTTATGTTGTGAGATTCGCAGCTTAAGAAGTGAAGCCGTGAAAGGCGCCTTCTATACAACTTTCTAGAGAGAATATAAATGGTATAGACTATATGTGTAGCTTTGGGGCGTGGGGGGAGGAGACCCTAAAAGTATTTACAAGAACAAAAATTAATCACAGCGTCGCACTTGGATTTGCTAAAATGTACCTCCACACTCCGTCTATCATGAATTCTGCCCCAGTGGAGGGGTTCGCTCTCCTTTTGGCGCTACCGAGAATACTCCGACCGCCAAGAATCTATCAACATCTGGCCGACTCTACGCACAAACGAACTAGCCCTGCTTGAGAATCATCTTCTCTGGTTTATACAGATGGCTATTAAGTAAGTTTACTGTTGTGAGCTATGGATGGATAGGTCTAACGAGCTCTAGCTACTTGATACTGCTCTCGCGGCAAGGCAAAGTCGTAAGTATCCTCATCCCATGCCATCTCAACTGAAGCAATCCCCGTCGGACAGCTGCATTTCAACTTTTAAAAGCGTCTGCTTACGGTAGTTCAGAGGCTTGCGAAGTGGTTCACTACTCTCTCTCCAAAAGAGAAGAGTAAGATTGTCAAGGATGTCACCCAACTTGTGCTAGCTCGACGGACAAGAATGTGCAACTTTTTAGAGTATAAAGGTAAGACAAAGCTGCCTCTCATCGGTACCTTTACTGACAGCAGCAGACTCGAAGATAGTGTATCGACGTTATGCATCCCTCTTCTTCATCGCCGGGTGCGCCTCAACGGACAATGAGCTTATCACCCTCGAAATTGTACACCGATATGTCGAGCAAATGGACAAATACTACGGAAACGTGTGCGAGCTGGATATCATCTTCAACTTCCAAAAGGCATACTTCATTCTTGATGAGCTGTTATTGGCAGGAGAGATGCAGGAGAGTAGCAAGAAGAACGTTTTAAGGGTTATATCAGCACAAGACTCTATCGAGGATACTGAGGTGAGTTGAGCATATTTTACTTCCCTGCCACTTTCCCGGCCTCTCGCAGATCTGGAGCCTTTCGCAGCAGCTCATCCGCTGACAACCATAATTTATTGCAGGTCGAGGTAAGCTTAGTTACTATGAAAACCTAAACTTTGACGGAAGTCGAGAAATTTGGAGCTGGTGGTTCGCGATTATGTTCTCTGGCTTGCCGAACTGCTCCAAACATCTTAGGTTTCCTGATTCACCTGAGACATATGACTAACTACAGTATAGGAAATGGTTACAAAGATTATGTGATGATCATGACATAATGTACTTTATACTTATGAAGGGTGGCTGGCGTCTGGCGAACAGGAAATATCAATCGAACCATGGATCATAGTGTTTGAAATATCTTCCAACGCCTGAAACTAACACAAATTTCCCTTATTTCTAGGAAGATGAACAGATCGTCTCAAGTTTGCAACAAAGTGGTATATTGTAGACCTCTTGGAGACGTATCAGTCTATAAGTGTCTTGCATGGCACTCGATCCTCTTGGCTCTCTACCAAACCATGATGGTATTTCTAGCGATATGGCGTTCTAGATAAACTTGCAATTAAAAGGCGTTGCAACGAAAAGCTCCGGCGAAAGGTCCATGAAATAATGATAAGTCCATTTGAAGAACATAGCATGTCCTTTGCCTTACTTACCAAGACATGCATCCGCGATACTGACATACCTATGAAGTGCTTGTGCTGCCTAGCTGTTTAACTGACAATTTTCTGTTTCACTATGAAAGGGCTTCGATGAATTGTGACCCTGCCTATTTCTGTCAATTCAGAGATATCTAGATTGCTACGAATAGCCCGATTGTATCATGCTGTCAAGTCTGATGTTTTCAATTCCTAGGTATCACTAGAGCATCTGTAAAAGCTTACCGATCTTATTCTCCGAACATTTTTACAGGTATGGCGGCATCTAGTACAGTAGAGCCAACCATCCTTTGCATTTGTTGGTAATACTAATTATACTGTCGTATCTTAGGGATCATAACTTTCATCATGCATGTCTGGTATTTCGAGAATCGAGCGATGAATACTAAAGCTTTGCACTAATAAAATACAACATTTAGGAGCATCCCTACTAACCTTCATAAGGATCTAAGAGGTACTGCAATTTATCTAGCTACTCACTCCATCAAGGAAATGGGGAAATGTTTGCGATACGATGGACATCATGACGAAACGAGTGGCATTGATGCATTGAGGCAATCCCTAGAAGTTACGGTCGACAAAACCACCTCTTTCGATTCAAAGTCTCTCTCGCCCTTAAAGCGACGACGTGGGCCGGTTTACTGGATGTCAGCCTCTTTATCTAAGGCAGGCTGTCGTCAGGTCACCAAATAGGCTAATCGGGACTAGCTCTGCCTTGGCGCCCCCTCCCAGTCTATCGCGCCTTATAGACATCACGTCGTTTCCCACTTTCCGTATCGCAACTCTTAATTCACCACGACACCATTCACTACTTCCGAAGATACCAGAAAATGATCCATACCTGCTAGACGTTAGTCTAGCTTGAAAAACAATCTGATTCAGCCTTCGCAGCCAGCGCAGGGAGAATCATACTTGCATTTCAGCCTCAGCAGGTCAAAGAAACCACTCGATACCAAACAGCCCACTGCATCCCGCAGTACAAACCATCAAATTCCCATCATCTTGCGATAATTGAGAGGCATCAAAGTTCCTGGTAATTGTTCTCCGAGTCTGAAGAGCTACCGCAAGGTTGCCATCTTTACAGTACACTCCTCGGGCTCCGTTCGCCACACGCTTTTCCTCTGACAGCGCTTGCGCTTCATCTCCCAAGCTATCGAAGCGCATTGATACAACACCATACCTAGATTAAAGATTACTCGGCTGCGAAAATGAAGTTTCTACCACTTCGAGACTTCGATGAGGTTGACGCTGCCTTGAATTTCCACACACCTGACTGCCAAGTTATTGGTTCTTGCTCTATTTATACAACCAAGGCTGCTGGCTCAGACAAGAAGCTGTATAAAAACATAGAAAACTCGCTGGAGTCACAATACGAATCCCTACTGCGAATCTCTGCCTCTGTTTCACCACCCAACGATTCCTCGCTCAACCTATCGCGATCCAGTCCCTTTGGACCTTTAAGCCAGGGATCAAGTCGCAGAACTTTTGCATACCTGATAGCCACGCTTAACGCGAGTCACCCAGATTACGACTTTTCACATAATCTCAGACCGTTAGATTTTACAAGAGAGCGAAGCTTGAAAGCGGTTATAAACAACATTGATACGGCCCTTCTAAATCTCAGGCCATGTCCAGGTATGAATCTTCAAGTCCCTCCACAAACGGGTTATGCTGCACCTGCAACTGTGCCTAGCCAAGTTTGGGGTCCGCATATGTGGTCGGTGATTGACAAGGAGATGGGCCTGAACGATTGTATGGTCTACAGTTGGTCCCCACCAGACGAGCCTTTCGATGACGATGAAGGAGCGATTTGGAGCTTTCATTACTTCTTTTTCAATAAAGATTTAAAGCGAGTGGGCTACCTTTCAGTCCGTGGTGTTCCTGTCATCACACCTAGTTTCCGAGAGAGGGATCGTATTGCTAAAAGAGGCGCTAGTGGATATGATGAAGGCGCAAACAAGCGAGCTAGATTTTGGTTGGGTGACCAAGCTGCTAATATCACTAATGACGAGGACACAGATGACTATGAAGATCCTAGTCTCGGAATGTGGAACACCAGTGAATACGACGAGTATGATGACGCAGATGATGAGTCTGATGAACAGACTTACAAAGGTCCCGTTCGGGGAGTTAGTGAGGATATCGCGGCGTCAATGGATATGGATTATTGAATGTTCCAATCCAAATCAGGGAATTCGGCGCTTGAGAGCTATTTGCGGTGGTCTGTGGACCTTTTGTTTGTCTTGATTAATACCATTTGGTGTTGTGTATTGCTTGTACTGCTATTGGGATATATGGGGGCTCAGGGCAGGTGCTGAATGGCGTTCAATCTGGTCGATGAGAACGATTTGGGTTGGCGTTGGGTACTCTACATGCTTTACGGTCTATAATAGCTCAACGCTGTTGTGGTACCTTTTCGGGCTCGGCTACGCTTGTTTTTATCATATCGAATCCAATCAAATACTAATTTAATTTTAAATCCTAAAGCTATCTCTAGATGTTATTGGTGCTACATTCATGATGCCACCAGTTGTGATACATACAGCTAGATCTCAATATTCTACTTGTTTTCAAAATCTCACAAGAGTCAATGTATTTTGATCAACTCTGGTCCTTTAATTTACCTTTCCGAAAGAACCAGGTTACTATAACGCCTACGAAAAGTCATCCTAAACTTCTATGTAAGAAGTAAATATCTTATATACGCCTGCATTAGATCTCATCCCTATACTTAACCACAATTCCCTCTATCTCCCGCTCGACGCCTAGAATTACAGACTGCACGAACTCCTCGTTGACAATTCCTGCTTGCCAAGTAAATCCTAACACGATACAACCATTTCCTCCAGTCGCAACTGATATCGACAGCGCACATCCATTTGCAAAAGCACTTCGACTGAAAACTGTTCTTCCAACTTGCCATTTTCCATCTTCAACATTGCTAATGACTCCAATATTAGAGATATCGAAGCTACTGTCTCGCTCTGTCCCAATTCTCGAAGTAAACATCTCTCTCATATCTGGGCATTGCTTGAAGCGGCCTACACTGATCCGTTGGCCCTCACTCTTGAGATAGTGAGTAATGGTATCTTTTGTGCGGCGTGCTTCATCCCAAGAGAACGGCTGCAGAGTAGAGCGAGAGTAATATTCGGAGAAGGAGTCGATCCAAACTCCAAAACTCTCATTGTCGACGATAGAAGGCAGCCAATGTCGGATATTGACTGGAATCCCAGCAGTGAGATCGGTGAAGTTGCTGGGGAGATTTTCAAAGATAGAACAGGCGACGAGTGTTAATAATGTGGCGGTGACGGTGGTTTCTTGGGTTCGACATGCATGGAGGAAGCGAGTTGTTGTGATTTTGGAGATAGAGAGAGATTGGAACTTGGAGATAATAGGCAATGTAATCTTTTCTCCACTCCACAGAGCTGTTGGTCGTGTAGCTATCGATGATGGTGGAATGGGTAGGGGGTGAAGAAGCTCCAGGTTGGGTAATAGTTGCTCATTTGGTGGGTAAATAATGATATCTGTTGACAGGGCAGCTCTGTTGAGTGCTCGAAGGAAATGCCTATGAAATATAAATCCAGATGCTCCGTCGCCTAAAGAATGATGGAAAATGAATGAGCCTACAAAAGACGGCATTTTGTCATTTGGATCAAAGGTTACAAGCAATCTCCAGAATGGCAACTTGCCGTACTTCTCTTTGAAAGGTAGATTGTGTTGCTCTTGTAGGAGTTCATCAAGTTGCACATCATTTGAACCATCAGCACTTATTTTTTCCCTACGTGGAATAAATGTCACGACTTCCTCAAGGTCAATTTTCGGCAGACGAGCAAAGTATGGAGAAACCGAGTCTTCAGCTACTACAATACAAGAGAGAATAGAATGGCGATGGATCACATCTGAAAGAGCTGTAAAAATAGCTTGTTTTAGATCAACTACATCCTTGGAACTGTGAACATAAGTCACGGATACTCCCACATTGTGAAAGAGACCTAAGTGATGTCTTGCCGAAGAGAATTGCTCAAATTTACCTGTCATGGTCAATTGAATACATAGAAGTAGAAGGCATTTGACAAACCTAGTGGACGTAAATTTTGTAGTTGCTCAATGTCTATACATGAATCCGTCATGCCTGTTAAAATTTTAGTATCAAATAAGAAGTTTGACTGTTTGATTATTGCCAATTAAGATAACTACAAAGAGTTGAGTTGTAAATAATTGTGTTGAAGTGACCTTGCTACTTGTTAGAGAAACTTTAAATTCAGTGGAAAAGAGCGAACGCGAGGTTCATATACCTTCTTCACTGATAATAAATAAGCTAGAATGTATGGAGTAACATTTAAAAAGGCTTATAAGTATGAGTCAAACCTTGGTCTTATCAAACACAATTCTAATTTTATTGGTCAGCAATTCTTATCTTCTGACAAACTGTGTTATAACTGTCATACCTATGACTCACAAATGCACATTATTCCCCGCCATCGGTACAAGCTTACCTCATATTTTCGTGCCTCTACTGTTAGTGTATTGTATGACATTCTCTAAATTAGGAACTTGGCCTTGATATAAATTGAATGGGCGAAGAAGTCGCTTTCCATTCAGTATTATATTATAGGCACATCAAATATGTCTCTAATGCAGCTACATGAAGTAGGGGAAATGTGAGTGGTAATTAGTTCACTCGTCACGTTTCTCATCCCTCACACATTGAAGTTGTTCCTGATATTTGTTTGCAACTTTCGTAGTTCTTTACATATTACTCTAATATATGTCGTGCTTATGCTACTTGCCCATGCTAGAAAGATTATTCGGATAGTAACACAGTACTGTATTAGGATTTGGGAACTCTTACTTACTATAATTTCTAAGCGAGCCCCTTAATGCGCCAAGATTGTCCTGACAGGCATGCCACCACATCTACATGCCTGGAGGAGGAGAATTCGTCCAAATACTATTGATCCAAACAAACAGACTACTATAACCTAGGGAAGACGCGAGTCATCTCATACCGGTCACCAATTTATCTTCCAGTCATATGCACTTTCGAGGTATAGTGCAATGTTTTAGGTGACGTGATTCCACATAAGATTGCCGCATTCTGCCAAAACTCATCTACATCGACCACATGATTGCGAATGGCAGATCCTTACCTATTGCAGGTCGGCGCTTTTGAGTATTGAGAGGCTAGCACTAAGCTGACCCAGATTCGTGAAAGGGTGGCGTATCTCGATTCCAGGTGCATGGGATATTAGATCTGAATCTCACCGTTTACAGATGCAAGCCTATCGAATCATTTCACTTACAGTCACGAAACCCTAGTAGCCCAATAATCACCCTACTGATACTGACGATGCTCTATCCTTCAATGTTATCTTTACCACTACGAGTCCATGAGCAGGCAGTACGCCATTATACGCCGCAAGAAATGTGCTCTCTCCATGGTGGAATATAGTCCAATTGTATCAAGACTTTACATCAAGCGCCAGCTCATAACCACCCACATATGTCATCAAGTCAGTAAAATGGATTCAAAGAGGCTGAGATTGACGTAGTTGGCAACCCAATGCCATTATTTGGATTTCAAACACAAGTTAAAAACGATGATTACGTGCTTTATCCAGCATATTATATCATAATATGCGCTAAAATTGTATTCTAAATTAGGACCGTGTGTCTGTTGTAGCACAGTAGATGCTCAAAGGTACAGCACTAACATAACTAAAGAAAAAAGCAAAAGACCTTCACAAGTATATAGAGTATGACTTTAGAATGAAGTAGATGATTTTCAAACTCAATCTTCATCTTAATATTTGGCAATAATAATCTTCCAAATCTTTTATCTCAGAGTCTCATAGCCAGAGTGATATAGACAGATAACACGATGTATCCCACGATTTTATGTGTTGCAGGTCTTGCTTCTACTGTTCTGGCTTTACCAGGCATGGATCTAGAATATGCAGCTAAGATCCAGGAACGACAATCTCTGCCTAGCAATCTTCCTCTGAGTTCAGCAGAGGGTAATTCTGGACCCATTCCAAGTGTTGGATTCAATGCAGCAGATCAATTCGTGGATGTACGACCTGGAAGCACTCATCAATTCATAACACCTGGTAGTGGAGACAAACGAGGGCCTTGTCCTGGACTGAATGCTGCAGCGAATCATGGGTTTCTACCAAGAAATGGTTTGCCAACGATTGCTCAAAGTGAGAAAGCATCGTACAGTTCTGAGGCTAAACATAGACTAATTGATGACTAGCTGTTACTGGTCTTAATCAAGCATATAGCTTTGGGCCCGAATTTGCTGCTGCTCTTGCTGCTTTTGCTGTAGCTTTTACAGGCGATCCAACGACAACCCGTTGGTCAATTGGCGGGCCTTTCTCTCCTGGCCTACTAGGTGGGCTACTCTCTGATCCAAGTGGAATTTCTTTCTCTCATAACCTTTACGAAAGTGACGCATCACCTGCCCGTGTAAGTATCACCACTTCAGACATATTTCATTGAGGAATTTCTACTGACATGATTGGATAGAGTGACGCTTACTTGAATAATGGCGATGCATCCTCCCTCAACTTGCAAAGATTTGATGTCCTTTATAATAGAGCCGAGAACTTCACACTTGAGTAAGAGTTTCATCCAAATACCCCATATTCCACCACTAAGAAGCTGACCATTATACTTAGCATACTCCGTGATCATAACAAATATGTACAGTGAGTCTTTCTAAAGTACTATATGTCTCTCGTGTTCCCCATGAATTTTCATCAACCCGAAGAAGTTCTACTTGAAGACCCTGGAGGATTGTCAACATCTTTATATGCTTGTTCTGTCGAGCGATGGCTGATCAAAACTCTCATCAGTGACTTCTCGATCCAGAACAATCCTTACTTCTTCCAAGCAGTAAGAATACCTTTATCCGAGTGATTTCCTGATCTAATATCAAAATAGCCGTTCGCAGGGCTCGTCCCTCCTATCGCACATCACTTCATTATCAATCTCATGAGTAATGTATGGGAACTCGTGTCATTATTTTAGTTTACTAAGACTTCGATAGCACTCCGCAGACAGTATCCAAGGTTACCTCGATCGCAATATTCTAAAGAGCTTCTTCTCGGTCTCTGGCCCCGACGGAGCTCATGTATGGACTCCTGGCCATGAGAAAATCCCGCAAAACTGGTATAAGCGTCCTTCTACAAATCCGTATGATGCTGTCCGAGCAGTTGTAGGTCTTTAAGATACCTTTCTATACCTCATTTTAACTCTATGCTAGGCTGATGTTGTGATATTGGCAACCAAGTATCCTGAAATAGTTCAAATTGGTGGTAACACCGGCACAGTAAACTCGTTCACAGGAATCAATCCAGGAGATATCACTGGCGGGGTTTTCAATGGAGCCACTCTCCTTCAGGGCAACAATATTGGATGTTTCGCTTTCCAAGCTGCGCAGCAGGCGCTGCCGTCCGTCCTTTCGGGTATCGTTTCAAGTATTGCTCCAGTAATTGCGCTAGTGAATAGTTATCTCACCCCAGTATTACAAAGCCTAAACTGCCCAGCTTTGACGACATTTGACCAAAGCGCATTCAATCAGTTTCCAGGGTACGGATATCATCCTGAGCCATAGCCTTTCAGGTGGTAGTAATCAAGATAGCTTCGAAGCAAGTAGTCCATGGACTCGGATCACACTTTGGGAGTACTTCTTTCTTTCTTGAATGACGAAAATGAAATATGTTACAGTTACTTCTTATGACTGAGGAGTTTTGGGTTACGAAATGCAAATTCCTTAACTGACATGCCCGATATCGTTCTACCTAATGAACTTTGACGAGCTCTTCTTTTCTGATAAGTGAGTCACAAGATTTGAATATGGTATCATTTTGCGCACCTGATCAAGTCTGAAATCAATTTAACGACGTGATACAATGATCACAGTGGCACAAATTAGACTAGCACGCTCTCGCGATTGACCGCTCATTAATCACTACTGTCTAGGGATTTTCGACTCCTGGTAGAGGTGTGAGAGTAACTGGGAGTCGTACTGTCCGCTGAAATGCGGAGTTTGTTCTTCCTTTCCTTTGTTCGCTTATCAATCATCTCCCACTCGGCTTTCCAATTCTTGATACTTTGCGTGAGATCTGGATCCCCACCAGCCACCATGAATTGCGAAGACTGGACCTCAATTGCTTGTAATTGAATGCGGAGATATTTCAGCTCTGACTGGCTCGCTTCTTGATCATCTTCCCTTCTGATTGTTAAAATAAGCCAGGGATGCTGTATTGGGAATATTTACAATTCTTCGAGCTGCTCTTCAAAGGAACTAGCTAATTGTGCTGCAACTTCTGCTCTTTCGACAAGTAGTCTACTAACGTGCTGATTTCGTAGTGTTAGCTGAATAGGAACACTACGGTCTTAGATCTTACATCGGCTTCTTCTCTTCTTTTACGAAACTCGGCGACAGTTCTAGCTAAGCTATAGCCACTAGTTAGCTGAAAACGCTTTCATAGTATAAACCAACATAAATTGAATCTACTTAAGAGAAAGTATACCTTGCCGCAAGATTTTCTGCTTCGTTGGCTATCTGAACTGCTTTCGACGGACTGGTTTGCTGCTCCTGATTCAATCCTCGAGGTGACGTTGAAGACGCAGAAGATGTAGATGATTTCGGGGGTTTTTTATTTCCTCGTAAAACTTCCTCAATTTGATCTACTTTGGAATGAATCTCAGTCATAGCTCCGGTTTCATAATCATCGCTTTGAGATAGAAGATTTACCAAGTCCTTGACCCTCTCAATAAGAACATCTCTATTGTGTTGGGCCAGTTCTTGACCTGGAGACTCTTCCGAGCCTTTGCTAGTGAGCTGGCAACGAGTCGGTGAGCGGGCGTTTCCAAATTGTCGAAGGCTCATGATATCTGTTGACACAAGAGCATTACAGGAGCCCGCAGCGAAGGCTGGCTACAGCAATTTGGGGATGTTCGGATTCTATGTGGACTCGCTATCGTCACGCGTAGCAAAAAGACCAACAATACCTGGTTTTGAGATTGAGTTGGCAGGAAAAGAGATATTGTGTTTCTCTGTAACTTTCGCCTGCTCTGTAGCTTCAGATCGCTTGGGACATAGGTTTTCTGATCACGTAGGACCTGAGCAAATAGGTTTCATTTAGCCATGTATGAATTTTGTGGCTGGTCATATACTCTATTCTGATGCCAAACAGCGCCAAGCACTACCAAGACTGTGGAGCGTAGTGGGGTGTTTGGCAGAATACCTTAATTTTGTACTTGAGTTTGTACACCGCCTGAATTAATGCTGTGACTGTGTGACTGATTCTCAAGAGGTGAGTTGTAACCACAGCTCGTTGCACATAGCGAATATCTAATCTAACAAAGTCATAAAGACACCCGCCGCGATGGCAATAGGAGTAAGTCAGACAAAATGACACTTGCTTATCCCACCAGACAGCTGATTGCTTTTCAGGAAGACCTCAGACCTTCTCTGGAAGTAGTCGAAGATATAATATCAAAATCAATTGGACGGTCCAATGCCCCAAATCTAGTCCCCATCTTCAAAGAAATCTCTGCAGACCTCATCACCCCATCTGCTGCATATTTGAAGATCTCAGCACACTCGAAATCAGAACTATCCTTTCTATTTGAAAGCGCGGCCACAGAACGAGTAGGAAGATATAGTTTCGTTGGTGCGGGACCTCGAAAGGTCCTCAAGACTGGGGAAGGTCATGGCGAGCAAGTTGATCCATTACCTGCCCTCGAGGCGGAACTCTCGAAGAGTATAGTCGCAGAAGTCCCAGGGCTAGCATTGCCACCGTTAATTGGAGGAGCCATAGGGTATGTGGGCTACGACTGCGTACGATATTTCGAGCCAAAGACAGCGAGACCAATGGACGACGTGCTTAAGGTACCCGAGTCGCTATTTATGCTTTTCGACACAATTGTGGCATTCGACCGATTCTACGATGTAATAAAGGTCATCACCTATGTTCAAGTTCCTGGACAGTTGTCTGGCATTTCCACTGCCTATAGCAAAGCTGAAACAATCATCAACGAAGTCATTGAAGTTCTACTTGCACCCGATACTCCCACTCCTGTCCAGCCACCCATTGTGCCCGACCACGAATATACCTCAAACATCGGACAATCTGGCTACGAACAACATGTGACTGCGCTCAAGAAGCATATCACTCTAGGAGATATAATACAAGCAGTGCCATCACAACGGTTTGCCAGACCGACATCACTACATCCATTTAACATATATCGTCATCTTCGGACGATAAACCCATCCCCTTACCTATTTTTTGTGAATTGTGGAGATTTTCAAATAGTGGGAGCTTCGCCAGAACTTCTCGTCAAGAGCGAAAGTGGACGAGTAATCACTCACCCAATTGCTGGGACTGTTAAAAGGGGCAAAACTCCGGAAGAAGATGAGGCTCTTGCCGAAGGCCTCCGACAATCATTAAAGGATAGAGCTGAGCATGTGATGCTCGTGGATTTGGCAAGGAACGATGTGAACCGCGTTTGCGATCCATTGACGACACGAGTTGATAGGTTGATGGTTGTAGAGAAGTTTAGTCATGTGCAGCATTTAGTCTCTCAGGTATCTGGTGTACTACGACAAGGAAAGACTCGATTTGATGCATTTCGATCAATATTTCCAGCTGGTACTGTTTCCGGAGCTCCGAAAGTTAGGGCGATGGAGTTAATTGCCGAGTTGGAAAAGGAAAAGCGTGGCGTTTACGCTGGCGCGGTTGGCTATTTCGGATATGGCAGTGTTGATGCAGAAGGCAATGAAAGCGAAGGCGCAATGGATACTTGTATAGCACTGAGGACGATGATGGTGAAGGATGGCGTAGCCTATCTGCAAGCTGGTATGTCTATGACCTGTTCTATTTGGCGACGGTGAATTTTCTGACTAATGCAATTATTTAGGTGGTGGGATTGTATTCGACTCGGATCCGTACGACGAATGGATAGAGACGATGAACAAGCTCAAGTCAAACATTACTACCATTACCCTTGCCGAAGAGAAGTATATTCGACTTCAGTCGAAACAGGGACTGAACGGATCAAGTTCTAGGTAAATATGGAAATGATTCAATTCAACGAGAGCCAATAGAGATTATTAAATATTCAAACAAAAGTTTCACTATGTCTATGTTCACCTAGTGTTGAACTCATAATTGGGTGGTGGTTATGAGTATATTGGTAGGCTCTATGACTCATTATGTTGGTGTTTCAACTACCAATCTTGGAATTACTTTTTGCTTTCTTTTTTGGTTTGCTTCAGGTTGCTGCACTTGCTTTCAGAATCGAGCGATTCTACCCAATCCCCTTATTTAGTTTTGAATATTCTTGCAGTGCTTCGTATTTCATTGGAAAGAAAAGGCGTGTCAACAAGGTTGACCAATCATGGTATACCCCTGGAGCTCTGTCCCTAAGTATAGAACGATATCACCCCTCATTCGAAAAACACATACACACGACGAAAACCTCAGCCAACAAGAGAAGTTTCTAGTGGAACTCTTGAGATTTACGTGTGTCTAGTCTTGTTCATCAACCTGACACATTCAATTGACGGGATCTCCATTTAAGGGAGTATAAGACCCCACCAAGATCTCTAATTCTTGGCGAAACAACGCATGAATACCCTCAACTCACTGTGAAATGATTGGATTCCCATGATTTTTGAGCAAGCCCTACCTAGCATTCTGTTTATGAAAAATCACGCGAAGTATGCGAAGGGCATAAACCTCATTTCGTTAATTATAACCTACTATATCTGCACTATATACTATATTTTTGTACCGATATTTAGTCTTGCATTGCCCGCCCTCCCTTTTCTTTCTCCAGACTTAGTTCTCAGACAGTCATTACATACATACCCACATTCATTTAAACCACAGTCTTTACATCACTTTCATCACCAATAATTAGCAAACCAGGGGCAACGTGACACCTCACCCAAGCTCCTAGCTAGTATCTTATGGCCCTTTTCGAAATGGGAAAGAAACCAGCGCCACCGCTCAAAGACTCCCCAGGCGTCACCGATACCGAGGTCCCTATCACCCCAACCAAAAGACCAGGAACCTCAGGGACCGAGCTCGGCCTCCGAGCAAACCGCGAGAAAGCATCCTCGGCCTTCCAGCGCGCCGCCAAAGCCGAGCAGGCATACCGGGCAAAACGCCAGGCTCATGCTGCTCGTCAAGACCTGACGGACGGGAAGCAGCACTTCAAGGACGGGTTGAAGCATTTGAAGGAGGGATTAGCATGTTGTGGAAGAGCAGTCAAGGCGGTGCCGAGTGTATTGAGTGAAAAGAGGAACGGGGCGAGAGATAAGAAAATGGTGAAGAGGGAGGAGGAAGTGGAAAAGAAGAGAAAGAAGCTTGAAGAAGAGATTGAGAAGGCGAGGGCCGCGAGGGGAGAAGGTGAAAAGGATGAGACAGCGGCTTGAGTAGGTGAGCTTGATGGAACTAGTCTTGGTGAGTTAAGGAAATAATGGATGGTTATTATCATGGAAAGGGAGGTTGGAAGGCGGAGTTGGTGGTTTTTCAGGGACCTGGGATAATTTGGGACTTGTTTCTTTTGTTGTTGGACGACTTCTCTGCTGCAACAATACCCATGCTCTCTTTTCATTTGTCACCGGCGGAATCTTTACTCAATCATAGGATAGCTACGAAAACACAGAAAAAAAGGTGAATTAAGACATTTAAGAATAGAAACTCAATGGACACAAATTGTTCCTGATGGAACGGAACATAGTGCTACAGCTTTTCACTCTGAAGTAAATCTCTTAATACTTCTAGCAATCCCTGATGCGTAGAATGTCTACTGGCCGTCAAGGTACTCACGGCTTTGCTAAGGTTGAAAATATGAAGCAGATGTTAGAATTTATTTGGCAAAATGATGATCATTCGATTGGAAGACCTAAACCTCGGATCGAGGAGCTTTTTGCTCAAATCATTGGCCGAGTCACTATAAAATAAAAGCTCTTATAAAGTGGTACTAGAAGCCACTGATTACCCCTTCCACCACCTGGATACTAGTTGCATTTCACAATATTCTGCACTGTACCAGCGCTTTCTATTCGATCACAGCATGCTCCTGATTTGAACCACAGCTCAAATTCAAGCTCCCATGCTTATAGAATAGTTTCTCCCGAGTTTTCTCCCTCGAATCCCAACTCAGCAAGTTTCTTCAGGCGGCTCTTATCCTTTCTTGCTACTGTATGCTTCATCTCCTTCTCAAGCTTCTCGACGACCTTGAGATCCGCTTGCTCATAACCGGTGGGGATATCATCATCTTTGTCCAAATCAATCTCCCCTAAGAGAAGGACGTTCTCGCCTCGGACAAGAAAAGTGCCTCTAGGCTTGTCCGCAAATAGTCCTGGGCTTTCGGTCGAAGTTGGTGGGATGAAAATACGTTCGACCGTGGACTGTAAAACTAGATTTGCTGCAGTTTTATGTTAAGTTTGATTCGGGTGACAATTACAAATGTACGCGTATGATTAAGGAAGGCATACCGAATTGGTCCCAACTGCGTAAGACCCCAATCAGTTTCCTACCGTCGCGGAGCGAAACCATGAGCTTTTCTACATAGATAACTAAGTCAGTAACAATTTACTGTATATCCAACAATGCGCTGTAATCTTCCTGTCTCTTCCTTAGGCATGTTGGTTGAGTCAGACAACCCAGAACAGATCCAGCGAAACCACTCTAACATTGGAGGTCTTACTATCTGTCATATCTAAGAGTTGCGCGGCAGTAGTGAACATTTGCGGAGGCAGCTGCTGGCTCTGCTGGGGTGGTTGACCAGGTCCTAATGGTGGTGGCATTTGTGCCCCTCCAGGAGGACCTCCATGCTGCGCATCCTCGAGGTTGAGGTGCTCCATCGTTTTTGCTGATGAAGATTTTATCGAGTTGAGAGTGGACTGCGCCAATCCATTACGTGTGAGTCGATTAAATAATGAAGGAATCGCGAATCTTGAGGTCGAAGAAGGGACAATACCTATCGTAGGTTAGACGTCTAGAGGCGGCTAAATATCGGCCTCGATTGGATAGTCAGACCCACAAGGCTGAGAATGCAAGAGTATATCATTACTTATAAAGAAATCAGATAGTAACAGTGAACATAGAGCTTGGAGCGAATTATCCATTCGTCATCTATATAGCTAAGTCTCGTTTTCAAGACCAGTATCTAGCTCAAGTAGATATATATATGTATATATGTATGTACGTAATTCTCCTAAAATAGCCAAGTAAGTCTAGTTATTCACAGAAGCTGATTCTGTTGTCTGGCGGCGGAATCGACTTCTTCAACAACGACTTTTGAAGTAAAAGACGCGGTAAGATAAAGAAAGCAACTTATTAGTTTGTCATTGATTCAGAAGGTGCAAGTTACTTCCGAGGTCGCTTTAGGCTCTATATCAAAAGTGAAGACGTAGTCATTCGTGAGCACTGCCGTAGACTTGACTTGATTTGTCTTCTAATGCCAGAAATAAAGAACAACGATATGAAAACAACAATAGTAGGAAACCCGCGAACCTATGCCTGTGACGACCCGGGACTTGAATCTTGTGGGAACTCATCGTTTTTTTTAAAATTGCTTTTTTTTGTTTGGCTCACACAACCGGTATCCCAAACCCACAATCAAACATTTAGTATATGCAGGCGCCGTAATTCCTCATCTCGACTCGATCTTGACGGGGCAAGGCTTCGCATAGCAGTTTAAAAGGAGCTGAACACCGGTACCACAAGGCTACCGCTGAAGGGTGCAGCGCTTAAGTGCTTCTAATAGCTCTGGCCGAGCTTTAAGAGCTTCTGCAGCCTCAGGGTATGTTGCCCACCACCGAGTTCTTTTGTCCATTTCAGGCCATTCATTCTCTTCCGCAGTGACAGTCGCTTGGTAAAATTGATACAGTGCCTTGGGGGCTTCTTTCGAAACCTGCTTAGGGGTTCTGGTTTCCTTGATCTGACCAAGATCATATTCAATATCAATGTAGATGCCAGCCTCTTCCCAAGCCTCTCGCGTTGCAGCTTGCATACAGTCTTCGTCAGTTTCCCACCCACCCTTAGGAAGTACCCAGCCAGCACGCTTTGTGGATTGAATCAGGAGCACATGGCTCTTTGCGGCATTCAAAGGAACAATGCCTGCAACAAGTCGTTCTCCGTTGTCAGAGTAGCCTAAATCGCATGATGTCAGCAGTTGCGCCGGAAACGAAGTCCACAAGCTTGATCTATGATTGATATATCGCAAAAACCGAGTTTTTTCAATGTCTTACGTTGGTTTGTTCTGCCAGTGCGAGACTCCATCGTGCGACTTGAGCCCGCCATTATTGAAGTTATCCAGATAGCACAGTAGGTTTCGATCGGTAGGAAAGTAATCTCCCGGGTTGCAGTTGGCTAGGAAATTTGCTGGCTCCTTTCTTTTCAAAGATCTGGCGACATACTGTGGGGGAGGCGATGGGGGGCGGAGGGGTTCAAGTATTGAAAAGTGAGTGTAAATTGTATTGTGTTGTATATCAGGCAGCCTTGCGGTGCCAGTGCAAGCGAATTCCTCTACGGGTGACTCAAATCTGACCGCAGGTTGTGTGGTGAATTGGTGGTGTTGTGTGTCGAGACGGTTTGGTTTAGAGCTCTCTTATAAAAAAGATGGATCCTAGGTGGACCAAATGCGGAAACGGCCTCTTGCACTCAATGAACGCAACGTCAAACGAAATGGGTTAGAATGGAGTTTGGGAATAGTGGCAATGGGAAGAGGAGATGTAGGATCACTGGGTGGAAGAGTATGAAAAGAGACATAGCAAAAGTGCGTCGACGTTTTGGTTGCAAAAACCCTACATGATGGCTGACCCAGCTAAGCGCACGGCGGGTGCCATGCTCGAGTCACATATGGCGTTCTGCCAAGGTTGAAAAAAACTGCCTGGTGTCAATAATGGCGCTGCTGGTGAATACGGTAATAAGAAAGTGTAAAAGGGGAACCAGGCGGAGAACCGTCGCAGAGGCAACTCCAAATGTGGGTGGTGGGGGTTGCATCTCGTCAGCCTCATTGGGATAAGAGTAACAGTTGTTGTGCACCTCCTGTATAATGCTATTTCTCCCCTAGCTTCGCAGGGGACTGACTGGCTACAGCATAAAGCATACAAATAATAATACAGCACATGGCAGCTCGACAGCTTGCACTATATTCCGGTATATTCTTGCCGAGCGAAGCACACCCCTAATTCTATCACAACCCCTCTATACTATACATATTGTACGTACAAAGAGGCTCCCCTCAGCATTTTCCTCCTCCGCCAGCGTCTCCAGATTGTCTGTCGCATGCTGTCCGTCGGACTTCTTACGCACACTCGTATCGGAGAGGTGCGACTGTAACTCCACCGGCAACAGGCTGTGCGCCTACCAACTCCCAACCCCGTTACTCCTGAAGCTGTGGTCGACCTGCGCCCTGCCCACCGCCCCCGAGACGCTCACAAGTCGCCCATCGGGGTCAAATACCAACCTTTCTGTCCAACCTGGCGTCGTCCGCCCAACTGGTTACAGCTTAAAATCTGCACCTGCAGGAGCCCTTGGGTATATCTCCAGATATCCCACACTTTCGCCGTCATGCAGGAGCACACCACTCCCGAGGTGGTCCTGTCAGTATTGCGTCCTATTGGTGAGTGTCCAAGAGCCTTACGTTCCACTACCTGGTGCCTTTGTGTTGCCCTCCAATTGTTTGAGCCCGTGGGCAATCCGCTCGACAGCATTTGTTTGCGCTGCTAAGTTGTATTGTCCGAATGTGCATATATTCTGAGCTGTCCTGTCCAAAATGTCGGCTGCTTCAGGAAGAACATCCCACTCTCTACCGGCGCTGCTTCAATTGCTGTCATCGTGAGAGTCTATAATTCTCGCCCCGCGCCGCACAAGAGACTGCAATGATGTGTTCATTCTGCATTCATAGAAACACATGCCGTGTCTATATTCTTGAATGGACAAGTGACTAACTAGACTTTATATAGGATATCGCAACAATGGTTGTGGGTATTGCCATGCCAAATCAGGAAGTTAGTCACATCAACCTCAAAAACGTAAAGCTTTCTCGTCATCGTTTCTAGAGAGGCCCTGGGAGCCTCAATTGTCTTTCCTTCAGTTCCATTTTTTGATTCTCTGGGTGTGATGAACGTTGCCGCGCCCCCAACTCTTTGTTAATGTGTATGCACTAACGCTAGCCTTCTCGTCACTTCAGGCTTCTCTTATTATGCTTCTGCTCAATCACTACAGCCAATGTTCTATGAAGATTTGTTGAATCGAGGCTGGAGACGGTCTGGTACCCTTCTATACAAGCCAGATCAGCGTGCATCATGCTGTCCACAATATACAATAAGGCTAGACTCGGAGGCTTTTCATGCGTCTAAGGACCAAAGGCAAGCCCTCAATCGTTTCACCAAGCACATCATCGGAGAAGACTATTCCAAAGCGGCTGCTAAACTGTATCCAAAGTCGAGAGAACAAGCGAAACTGCGTGACACTCATTTCGACATCACCGAGAGAGTCCATGAATGCGAAAATACATTCTTGAAATCTCCTCCAGAACCGTCACAAGTTTTCGAGGTTACGCTTGAGAGCATTGACTTTACTGAAGAAAAGTACAAAGTATATGAGAACTACCAGCGCAAAGTCCACCAAGATGCACCGCACCAGATCAGCAAACAAGGTTTCAAGAGATTCCTATGCTCATCTCCTCTACCAAATAGCAAAATAGTGTGCGATGGACAGGAGCAACATCTTGGCTCGTACCACCAGTGTTATCGAATTGACGGACAACTTGTTGCAGTAGGGGTGCTGGATCTATTACCGCACTGTGTCAGCGCTGTATACTTTATGTACCATGAGTCTGTCCAGAACTACAGCTTTGGAAAAGTTGGCGCGTTGAGGGAGATTGCATTGGCTAAAGAATCTGGCTACAGATGGTGGTATGCCGGATTCTACATCCACAGCTGCGTCAAGATGAAATACAAGGGTGATTATAATCCGCAGTATGTGTTAGATCCAGAGTCGTACAACTGGAGTCTACTTAACGAAAGTATGAAAAAGATGTTAGATGAAAGCAAATATGTGAGCCTGTCTCACGAAGCCGCAGACTCCGGAGAAGATTCTTTATTCTTGTCAGTTACTGAGAACAATGCTTTGTCAACGGACGATAGCGCAACAGATGAGCCCGTCGACTCGGACGAAGATGAGGATTGCCCCGTGCCTTTTCCAAATTTACCGATATTCGCACGCAATATGCCAGGAATTCTCACAAAGACTCAGATCTTACAAGAAGCCAACCTCGATCACATCAAAATCAGTCTCTGGGGCGAAGAAGCAGAAACGTCAGACCTGATGAGCTGGGCTGCCGACGATATAGAGAGCGTCGAATCTCTAAAAGGAATCATCGCGGAGCTTGTAGGAGCGGTTGGAGCAGATTTGGCTTCAAAGATGGTCGTTGCATTGACCTGAGGCAACAGGATGGAGCAAGATTAATTTGCACGGCAAATTACATCTATGTATACATGAGGTAAGACACATGGAGGAGGCCCCAGTAAATTGGTAAGGCTTTTGAAAGAAACTAAAATATTAATTACTCCTCTACGAGAAGGAAACATCAAGAATTTATCATAATTGATTAGTGGATTCTTAGAGGACTGCCTTATCTTATTATAATCGTGATTCATGATACAGCATAGACAGTTTAGCCTCAATGTCTCGAACCCTGTGAGCTCTAAGCAAAATGGAGCATTGGTAATATGTTCCATAACATGGGCGTGAACAGACGCGAGTTATGAGAAACGTGCTCATCTTAATCAATTCTATTATTTACAAAAAATTTCCACCTAGACTTATAGACTTGGTGCGTTAGCCGAAATTCTGCGTTGGACAATATAAAGCCTCCACATAAGGAGGTACCTTCAGGGGCTCGCTTAATTCTTACGTATTTGCAAAAGCTTCATACCGAAGAGATGAGTTCAATATATTATTGAATATGCTGCTAAGCATATTTTGATGAACGTAAGGCTGAGAAAATCTTTAAATTGTAAATTCTGTTCGCTTGGATGGCACAGTGTTGCATAACACCATTGTACAAAGTTCAATGACTTGGATTATGGGAGAAGCTTCAAAACCTGCCTTTGTAGCAGCTAGCAAGCCAGTTACAGTATCATGGTAAGTACGTTTCAACGTGCATGGATTCAAATGTGGTAATTTAGAAACTTGTTGCATTTAATGTTTATTTATACCTTCATGAATACAAGCTCCCGTTTTAAGAAATTTTGGAGAGGCTTACCACCAATCGAATCTAAGAACCTACGATTTGAGCTGCATATCTATTTACTTAAAAATGAACCGATCTGCTCGACTATACCTGAGAGGCAATCCTTCAAAAACAATATCAAGTCCAAATTAATTTGGTTAATTGTGGTGCTTTACTTCCTGATATTCAGCCTTGTCAAGCCTCGCACTAGGAAAATTACGTTTGCTGCAGCAACCCTAGTTATTGGAGTGGCTGTAGTATGCGGACTGCACTCCGCCTTACTTGAAGAAATGTTAATGCCAGCAACTCTGACTTCATAAGCTTCCAATTCTTCAGAACAACTTCAAAATTAGGTAGCGTTTTGGTGCCTAGGTCTAAAATGGCGCCTGCAACTACCCAACAGGTGCTTTTATCCCCGGCGGAACTCTCTTACCTGCACACATCCCTCTCCAACACCCCACCAATTCGCCCCGATGGCCGTTCACCAACTCAATTCCGGCCGTTAATTGCGGAAACCGACATCCTCCCTGGCACAAACGGATCCGCGCGCATATGCTTCGCAGATGGAACAGAAGCTATTGTAGGTGTTAAAGCCGAGGTCGAGAAATCGCGGCCGAGTTACCAGTCTGCTGAGGATGGAGATCGCGAGCTGGACAGAGAGGAAGATGAAGAGAGAGGGTTGAATGAATGGGTGGAGTTGACAGTTGAGATACCTGGATTTAGGGACGACGATAGCATGCCGGTATTTCTGGCGGCCATGATGAGTGAGGCGCTGTTGGCGGATGGGGAGTTTACGAAGAGGTTGTGGATTAACAGGAGGTTCCACTGGAAGCTATATCTCGATGTGAGAGCTTTGCCATTCTTCATGAGGATCAGCGCTAATTTGGGTGTAGATTTTATTACTTTCGCAGCCTCTGTCATATCCGCTACCATTACTGTCTCTTACTACACATCTTGCGCTACTTTCAACGAGATTACCCAGACTCAAGTCAGAGAAGGACGAGGATCCTTTATTTGACGATGATTGGGACGCCTCAGTGTTTTTATATCTCAGGAACAAACAAACCATTATTGATCGGCCCCCAGTTACGCTGCTGGTTATGTCCGTCAATGGAAATATCATTTTCGATCCAAGTAAAGAAGAGCTATCGGTTGCGGAAGTGGTGTTAGCGGTGTCAGTTGGACAACGGTCAGCAGCAGAAGAAGGGGACATGGACATTGATTCGGACAACGATAGAGATCTTAGACTTTTGGCTGTACGCACAATAGATCCTCCTTCTAGGTTGACACCCGCTGGAGTACCGAACATACTTAACACAGCCACTGGCGGTGCACCAGCTACTACGAATGAGAAAGCTTCGAGCCAACGAGAGACTATGGTGGAGAGAGGTGTATGGCAGCCTCCAAGAGGTGGAGCTAAAAGAGAGCAGATTGCAGCCATGATTCAGAAGGTTCTTGAGCAGAGAGGTGTTGCGGAAGAAGTATTGGCAGGGTTAGATGGGGTAGAGCTGGGTTAGGAGTGTGAGAACTAATGATGTAACCTTTATTTGGAGCTGATTGCCTGTACATTTCACACGATACCCAATTCCACTAAACAATGTATAACGTCCCGGTATCGTGCTCTCACATATCAAATACGCTACCAAATTCCTAGCCACTTCTTTACAGGAGGTCTCTTCTGCCTCAGCTGCTCCTCTCCTTGCTCCCCTTGCTCTGGGGGCTGAGCTTCTCCGTCAACTAATGGTGTAGCAGGTGTCAAAGACGGATTATCACTCTTCGCCATCCAGCCTCCGAAGCCCTCATCCTTATCCAAGCCATGTGCCTTTCGGAATGCTGACCGTTTCGCTACATCCTCCATCTTACGGTTCCTTCTTTCCTGTGTCTTCGCTGATTCGTGGGCTGAGTTCAATCTGATAACCTCTGCCGTCGTCCTCGTGAACGCAATTGGGTGGAAGAACAGATCAGACCAATTGGGCAACATATCAGCGAATGGAGACTTCGTCTTGAAATCTGTAACAAGAACAGTAATTGCGAGTGAAGTCAGAGTACCCTTGCATAGTTAGCTTTGAGTCATGAAATCTAGAGAGAATTCATAATTTACCAGACAAATCCATAAATGAATAGACCTATTAGTCAAGAACCAATGCATAAAAGTTCCTTCTCCAGGCATCATATGTGGATATTTTTTGTACTTCATTCGTTCCTCATCCTCTTGGGTCAGGTTTGGACCTGGGTACCGTGGGCCTGGTTTTCGCAGTCTTGAGCCATGCGAAGGAGGGTTGAATTTTGTTGGTTGCTCTAGCACAATTGGTTTTGAGCTTTGCAGCTTAGAACTTTGGTTGGACGCATGACGGACGGCCAATGGGGAGACGGATCCATTTTGAAGATGAGCTCGCCATATAGAGCCCCTTTGAGGAAGTAAGAATCGGGGAATAGAGGCTGTGAGAGACATGGTGATGGTCGGTGGTTGACCCAACGTGATACAAGTTGAGCCTCATATCAAATATCAACCGTAGCTTTGCGAAATAATTGAGATCACGTGTCCCCCGGTTTCACCCGCCTCAGATGACTTTGGGTGGCTTATGATTGGTCGTATTTTTGTACACTAATCTGTGGCGGTGCAAGCTAACATGGCAACAACGGAGCGAGTTCCTGGTTCATTTTGTCGTTCGGTCATCCCGAATAATTTTTCCAACTTTGTCCTTTACAAACAACTTTCATCAATTCTTCAAGCAACGAATACACACTTGTACATATATCCTAATAACACTTCATACGCCCCCTATCAACCCTAAACTAGACAAGATGGGATTCAAAGAAGGTATGTTTTACTCGATTATACCTCCCCTTCGTCTTAGATCTCCTTGGAAACAGCTTGCCATTGAGTTTGCATCTGCCTCACTTCTTCATCAAGAGTTGATACAGCTACCCAGCTGTTGATGAAGTATGCATCAGCAAAAGCCTAGAATATCTAGAGTGTTTGGTGGCTATTGAACCAAGGGGCAAATTTCCAGGCGCCAACCAGGTTACTTGCTTCGACTTATGGCCCCATCGCATTTCAAGATCTTTTGGCATCCATCTTTTTGGCTTAGGAGAGCTGGATACTTGATGAATATTGTGCCAGAGTAGAGGAATATCTTTGTCACTTGACTCATGTCCTCATGCCTTGCGCCTAATGCATTTTGCGCGACCTTGCTAGACAACCAAAGCTAATAGAAGATCAATAGGAGACGCAAAGAAGGGTGCCAACCTCTTCAAGACCCGATGTGCCCAATGCCACACCCTTGGTGAGGGAGAGGCAAACAAGATCGGTCCTAACTTGCACGGTCTTTTTGGACGAAAGACTGGATCAGTTGATGGCTTCTCCTACACCGATGCCAACAAGGCAAAGGGTATCACTTGGAACAACGACACTCTGGTAAAGACTTATAATTATACTACAACTCAAGAGCAGTTTCTGACATCTCCTTTAGTTCGAGTACCTTGAGAACCCAAAGAAGTACATTCCCGGTACAAAGATGGCATTCGGTGGACTCAAGAAGGACAAGGATCGCAACGATCTGATCACGTACGGACTCTCACCCATGCCAGATTTCACTTATAAGCTAACAAAATACCAGTCATCTCAAGGAGGCTACCGCATAGATGTGGCGAACGATTGTATGATACATAGACAAACTGTACTTTAGGTTAGACTGCATAAGGGTTAGCATTCAGACCATAATCAAGATCTCCTCTTATTTGAAACACCGGAGGATACGGCGTTTTTGACCTGTAGTTCAATCATAGTAACAATAGAAATTAAACCCTATTTGACCAGAACCTGCCCGTATATACATAGGCTGCTGCATTTCAACTTCGAGCACTTTCTTTCCCCTACTTACGTATACTTGTCAGACAGCATCCCCTTCTTGCTGCGCGACATACAAGTCACTGATACTGCTTTTGCGACATTGTTAGCAACTGTATGTTCTCGAAGCTTTTATAGATTGTATTTGGGCTATTGGTAAGACGAACAAACTTCTTGCTTCGAGTGGCCGCCTATACAAATGCTAGTTTTAGTGATTGTAGTAGGGAAAAGTGAGAAGAGCATAATAAGAGGTAATAAGCCTGCCATAAATTCATATCATTAAAATGTCTAATGTATCTAATATGACTACATGCCCCGAGCTTGCAATCTACGATACTTCTCAGCATCTTTATCTTTGACACTAGGCTTCACAGTCTCCAATGCCTTCTGCCAATCTGCCATCTGTATTCTCAGATCAAGAGAATCCATTGGACCTGAAGCACTATCTCTCTTCAAAGCTTCACGGCCTGCAGCAACACGCAGATTCTCTAAATCTGCACCACTAAAATCTTTGCATTTAGCATCCTTTGCCACGATTTCAAGAGCATCGACTTCTTCTTTCGTAGCATCCGGTAGCGCTTTTCGGTAGAGAGCTTTTAGGACCTCGACACGGCCATCAGCGTTGGGGAGATCAACAAAGACGGAACTTCCTAAGCGACCCGGTCGTAGCATTGCTGGATCGATCATGTCGGGTCTATTGGTGGCTGCGACTACGTAAATCCCTGCTCTGTTGCTTAAACCGTCAAGCTCAGTAAGAAGAGTATTGACGACCTTGCTACTAGCTTCGGACAAGGAATCCTCTCTTTTCGGTACTAAAGCATCTAACTCATCAAAGAAGAGGATGCATGGAACCGAAGACCTCGCTCGTTCAAATACTTGACGAACTGCTCGTTCTGACTCTCCGACATATTTGTTGAGAAGTTCTGGCCCCTTGATGGAAATAAAGTTCGCTTTGGATTCATTGGCAACAGCTTTCGCAAGCAGAGTTTTCCCGCACCCAGGTGGACCCCAGAGCAGAACTCCTGTTGGAGCTGTTATACCAACTCGAGCGAAGGATGCTGGTCTCCTGATGGGTTCTACGATTGCCATTTCAAGTTGTTCTCGTACTTTATGTAGTGCACCGATGTGTGCCCAGGTAGTATCTGGAATTGTCGCAAATCCCTCACGCTTTGCAGATGGTTGGACTTTCGGAACGGCTGCTAGGAAATCGTCGTAAGTGACAGAGAAATCGTCAGCAGGGAGTTCTTTGTGAACATTTGCTACAAGTGCATCCAATCTAGCAAGTGCTGGCGAAGGCTGTGGTACTGAAACTTCAGCGTCAATATCCATCTCTGTATCGCTGGGTTGAGTCAAGACAACCATCATACGCTTCATTGCCAAAGTTCCAGCGACAGAAACCACATCATTCAGATCAGCCCCCACAAAGCCGGGAGTAAGCTTTGCTAAATTGGCGTAATCGAAAGTATCAGCCAGCACTAACTTCTGCGTGAGTGCTCTAAGAATCTTCTCGCGTGCCTGCTCATTTGGAACACCCAGGTTGATTTCCTTATTGAATCGACCAGCTCTTCGGAGAGCGGCATCCAAGCTGTCGGGACGATTGGTAGCTGCTATTATAATGACTGGCTTACCGCCTGTTTTTTCCAACGCCATATCATCCATACAAGTAAGCATTTGTGCTACTATACGCTTTTCCATTTCTCTTTGAGCGCTTTCTCGCTTGCCCATAATCACATCAATCTCGTCAATGAAAACGAGGCAAGGAGCCATCCGTTTTGCCTCCTCAAACAAGTCTCTTATCTTTTTCTCCGATTCTCCAGACATACCTGCTACCAGTGAAGGTGCAGACACTGGTATATACGATACTCCTAGTTTTGCTGCAAATGCATTTGCGATCATGGTCTTTCCGCAGCCTGGAGGACCATGCAACAAGACTCCACGCGGTGGCTGCACTCCCTTGAGTATATATGCTTCGGGATATAGCATTGGCATAGCAACAGTCTCACTGAGCTCATCAATGACCTCTTCGACTCCTCCAAGATCAGCCAGGGAAATATCCGTTGGTGGTGATCTATCAACCTCTTTCCTCAACTCTTTTTCAACTTTCCTCTTCTTTTTAGGCGCTTCACCATTGGTTTGTCTCTCTCCTTTCGATGGAGAATCAGCCACTTCAGCCCGCATACTTTCAGTAGGTAATCCTGGATTACTGGCGGCGTCGATAGGAGCTGTATGTGCAACAGGGCTTGATACTACCAATGTATTTGGTTTGGCCCAGGCTCGTGTGATACTCTTATTGATGATGTTGTTCTCCTACCACTGATCAGAAACTTTGCCGAAAACAAAGGGCTAAAAAATTACCTTCAATGGGGGATTCGATTCCTCTATTCCATCAAAATCGCCTTCAAGCGACTCATCGTCATCCTGCTCTTCTTTCATGACCATAAGTACCCTGTCAATTGAATCCTCTAGCAGCTTTTTGCTTCGACGTTTCAGGCTTGAGTTTGAGCGCTTGATGTCTTCGTAAACGGTCGAAATTGTAAGACGTTTTCCACCATTTTCAACTTGTTCGTCTGCAAGTTTTCGGACTATTTGGTATATCTGGATAGAAGTCCAATCAGAGTCTGAGTTTTAAGATACAAAACATTTCACTTTACCTCTCTATCCAGACCTTGAGTCAGACTTGGTCTAGAGCCCCTAGGTCTAATCATACTTGAAGCTCATTAATAACCCAGGTGTTTTTCCAAGTTGTCGCAATACTTGGCTTGACCTTCTGAAAAAATTATGGCAGCCTCGGCTCTTATCGCACTAGCGCCACTCCTTATCGGTATAGCGACGTCAACCCCATTACTCGCGTGCTAGAAACCAAGTAGGTAGGTTACTCTGTACAGCGCCGGAATGCCCTCGATTCCTTTCGGTGTCTGTCATAGTCTCCATCGATCACCATGGGGAACTCTTCCAGTGCCCACAAGATATCTGCCCAAGATAAGTATGATGCCGATGCTACCCTCAATGAAGAGGAGAAAGTAACAAATGCAGGGCGATCCTAGACATGAAGAACCAAAGAGATAAACTACACCAATATCAGCGTCGAATCACTGTTTTAACCGACCGGGAGACTGCTATTGCAAAAGAAATGCTAGCAAAAGGCGACAAACCTAAAGCCAAACTAGCCCTACGGCGCAAGAAATACCAGGAGTCACTACTCACAAAGACCGACGCCCAACTTGAACAACTAGAGAAATTGACCAGCAGTGTGGAGTTTGCGCTGGTACAAAAGGATGTGGTCTTTGGCCTACAACAGGGGACAAATGTGCTGCAGGAAATACATAAGGAAATGGGAGGATTAGATCATGTTGAAAAGTTAATGGGTGAAACCTCAGAGGCCATTGCATATCAGCAGGTATGTGTATCAAGCACTACGGTATTTTGAGTAAAGACTGATGATCTGTAGGAGGTTAGCGATATGCTAGGGGGGAGAATATCAAACCAGGATGAGGATGAAGTAGAAGATGAGCTTGATGCTCTCGAAGCGGAACTCACAGGCGTGCCTATGCCAAATGTGCCTACAACAGAATTAACGACTGAAGAGAGAGAGAAAAGAGGGAAGGATAGAGCCGAGGCAAGACAGATCGCGAGGGAAGAGCACCGGGAGGCTATTTTGGCTTAATGCTCCGATTTATGACAGAAAGAGTTTATGATACCTATCAATACCCCAGCATGGAATATATCTTGTGTATCAATGAGTAAATCAACATTATATAATTACACTGATTCGTATGATACCCAGCTTAGAATGTTGTTTTTTGTGGGAAGCCTTAATTCATAAAAACTGTCAATATCGTAAGGGCTACTTTGAAATGGGATAATGTATAAAGCAGTATTGTCTTTCTTGACATAGTCTCGTATCATTTATAATAAGCGCCTGCTTCATCGCTCATTTTGATAGGCCTAAGCAAGCTTCGATCCTTCCAAACCACCCCGCTCCAGTCATCCTCAAAATCCCAGCTGTCTTCCCTGGCAAAAGCCGCCATTCTGCCAAATCTATCATAGATGGAGAACTGCTTGGTATCACAAATGTATACTAGAAATTTCCAACTATACAACTAGCAGTCGTCAAAATGCTTTATCCAAGCTGACATCAACTCAACTCAGCAGTCAGGAATTCACGGGATGGGATTTCAAAGCTCCATATTATAGGTATTCAGAGTGCCAAAATACACCCAACGTGGATTGAAATATGATATTAACAGATGAAAAGTCATCCTCAACTCCAAAGTTATGCAGTTACTCCATCGCTATGTATGATGCCATGTAGAACGTTCTTACGCCTGGGTAATAAAACATGCTCATTCTACGTAAGTGTAGACCTAACAAATAATCCGTACAGACTCCGGTTTGAGCGGAAGAATTAAATCCTCACTCACAGGAAGATGAATTCGTGAAGAATTCTGATATACTACCGCTAGTCAAGAACAATAACTTCTCGTACTGGATTTTGAGGCGTCGAGAGTGATTGGGTGGTGGGGGGTGGTCGCTGTTGCGGTCGTTGTCTTAAAGGTAATGGCGATTCAATAATTTGACGTCGAATAACTCGACCTTCTTGGTCGTAGAAAACAGATTCACGAGATACCTCAGGGCGATACCTAAGACTTATCAATCAGTGTACCGCTGTGTTTCAAAAACGTAGAATATTGATATGGAAGATGCCAGAGCTAAAGCAAACGATTGGTACAATAACTTACAAAGGTCTTTCAACAGGACGGGGAGACATATCTTGCGCACGCCGAAGGGTGATGAAGGATTCACCTGATTGATCTTCAGATCGGGAACGTGCTGTGCCATGTGCGATATGATCCCCATAAGCATTAATAGGAAACGAAACTGAGGCATCTCTACCTCGTATTGGAGGTGGAACGACCCGATGTTCATGGTGCTCATGCTGAAAGACTTCTGAACCAACTAAGGGTCGAATAGTGCCAGGATTATTGGTATATCGCGAAGGCTCTGTGAACACTCTTTGCCTGTCTCTATGACTGTCTACAGCCGTCATAGACCTTGCAGGTTCGAGTACACGAGTCTTAGTGGCACCCTCCTCGTACCTGCGACTGTTATCCCGAGAGTTTTGTACGAAGTAAAAATTATTTGATGGTGCAGTTTCATAAACTGGGAATCTCTGCTGCGGCTGAGAAATAAAATCTCTAGAATGAACAGATGATGACACAGGAAGCTCTGGTTGCCTCACAATGTTTGGCATATCATCATGAATAACACGACGACGTTTTACTTCAGGGCTGTCTTCGATGATTATAACCTGACGAGGTGGTGCTGGCGGGAGCAATTGATGTTGGGAGTACGCATCCTGCTGAGGACCACTGAGGCCGAACTTACGCCGCTCATTTGACTCATCGCTTGATGTTTCAATCGATGGAACGAGCATATCCTTTAGCCCTAGACTGGGAGAACCTCTTACGACTTCTGGTTGCCTTTGCTCTCTCCCAATATACGTGGGTATCCCACGGGGTGACCGTGCCTCTCTATAATGTACGAGATGTTCAGTGCGGGGCGCCCAATCCAATACATCTCTTCGCTCAAGGAGCCCTCTAGATAGTGGTTGTTGCTGAGAATAGTTTGTGCGTATAGGCTGTAAAGAACCTCGTGATGCAGGTCGAATCATGTAACGGCTACTTAGAGATTCCGTGTCAGTACTTCTCTTTTGAAAGCAATTGGGCATTCAATGGTTAAAGCATCAATGCCTGGAGTTCTGTCACATACTCTTGAATTCCAAAAGCTGGGCTCGCATATCTTGAGTTCGAGCTATGGTGAATGGGTTGATGGGTGGCGTTTGAAGGAAGTGGGTTGGTTTCCAAGGGAGATTTCCTGCTTGCTGGATCATCGAATATCGTGGAGCCATGATTGCGTCTACTAACAGCTTCATCCCAGGCTGCCTGATAACGTTTAAAGCCTCGCTGTGCTTTGTCTCCATGTCCGTGAATCCTCGGATTCCGTTTACTTGCAAGATAAGACGATGGTGTAACCTTTGATTCCTTCTGAATTAGCAAAACAAGTATTATAGTAACAAAGCCTCGAGCAAATGAAGAATACTTCCATGGTTGTGAGTATGAAAATCATACCACGTGAAGAGTTTTCCAGGTAGGAGGTACAATGTAGGATTAACTTACCAAATTCGGGCTTGATTCATTACGAGATAGTTGTACAGTATGTGGATGCGCTTGATTTACCTGTTTATGTGCGGCAGAGTCCTGGGGTTCGATCAGATCTGAGCCAGTAGATGAGACTTCTCCTTCATCGGAGCTATCTTCGTAGTCGTCGTCGTCATCATCGAAACTATCATCTGATGAGTTTTCCGAGTCGCTAATGACAACAATCTCTCTCAGGATTTCACTGATCTGGTCTCGACCTGTCTCTTCATCTCCACGCCATTTGATAATGAAATCTAAACAAATGGGTTCGACTACTTTCCGTGCATTTTCCCATGAGGTTTCCTTCAGAAGTAAATCATACCGTGTGTGAGTATGCCTAATGTGCGCAAGAACAGCTAGCTGAACCCGACGTGATAGTGGAATATCAGCTTGGAGGCCAACCACAGGAGCACCGTTGAAGACATTGCCCTAAACATATTCAGCCATTTCATATTGAGGAAATCAGAACTCTTACCAACTTAAAAGCATGATCAAGAATCATTTGTCGGTCAGTATTCGGTATCCTAGGGAACAAATCACGAAGTGCAGCATCGGCCTGTTTATTAATATCTTCCTGTGACTTAGGGATGGGCTCCGAATCCGTGGATACTTTCGTGTCGCCAACAATCGATCGAGCTTCGTCAACAATATATTCTCGAAAATGATACCCAATCCGATGTACATGATCAGATATTTTTGACATTTGTTCCGTGGTTTCCTACACTAGTCAGCATATGTTTCACACCTAGAAACTGTCGGATAGTATTACCGAAACAATGTAAATCATAGCGCCTTGTTCTCTAGATAATTCTTTGCATTTTGTCGTCATAATGGGGTCTCCTACAGGTACAAACTTATAGCCTGGAAATGGCTGTTTCGTTCTCGTGACCTGAAAAGTGGTCAGCGAGCCACCAAACATTAGGGGGGTTCGGTACCTGAAATTCGAGTCTTTTTTCCTTTCTTTCGGTGTTCTCCATAAACTCAAAGTAGGAGTGATACTTGGGTTTTGGTAATTCCAACTTTCCGACTAGATTAGACGGAGGTGGCCCATTCCACATAGTTTTCATATCTCTCTTTTTTTGGTCTTTTCTTTTCTGCATTTTTGCAATACGCCTAAGCTCTTTGACCTTCTTCTTCACTTCAGATGGCTGAGACTTTTTTGCAGCTTTAGACATAGCTGGAGCGCCAGACTTTTGGGAGTTGCCCATATTGCCTTGCGCAGCCTGTTTGTTGGCTGCTAGCGCGACGACTTTGGCCGCCATGGCTCTCTTCGCCTTCTTGCCCATGGTCACGTTTTTCAACTTACCATCTCACTACCGCATAAGAACTGTGGTTTACAGACCAACCAGATTCCAGATCTGGAATGTGTTGCGGAAAGAATCGTGTCTTGGTAGTAAAAGTGATCGCAGTTGAGCCCAAGTTAGAGGGAGCTTGGGTTGACACACTAAGCCAAATTGAGCGCTAGTAAGAATAGCCATATGTCTTGGCAAATATTAGCATGAACGTTATATTGGGCATTAGTTGAACAAAGGCTTGACAACAAAAGATTTCGCAAACTCCTTACTTATTTACAGTCTCTATCTATATCTTTTCAAGTTCAAGTTGCGTCACAAAAAAATGAATTTTCATGTATGACTGTTTGGCAATCCTTGAGTTAATATCAAGACATTCCTCACGTAGCAGAAACTACAAATATTGAAAACACACGAACATTTGACGTAGGAGATGATGATATGAGGTTGCAGTGTAAGCCTCCCACAATTGAATCAAAGCTACGAATCAATTAAGCCATCTACAAGCTTCTAGTACAGCTAATCTTCCCTGTAAAACATGACTTCCTAAAAAGTTAATTGCTTGAAGAAAGAAGCTTATATTTAACAGAAAACATCAAAATACCAAGGAAAACTAATTCAACTGTCAAGATTGAGTTCTAAATTGAAACTTAATATCTCTTGCAATACACTAGTTGAGTGAATTAGAGAGTCATATCACCTGCCTGTACAAAACGCATTTAATTTGGGGTTTCGCTGCCAGCAGTTCTTCCCTAAACCTTACTACATGAGTTTCCATCTTTAGTAAAAGAAAGCCCCCAAGGTGGAATTATTGATGTTCAATCAGGCATGGCATATTCAACTCTACAGTTACCAGAGCCTCTATATGAATGGCATAGAACAGGCTTTATAAGGTTGAAAAAGTACATATGAATTATTCTAAAAAGTACGTCTCACGTCTGAAAGCCGATTCACGAAGTTTTGTTGTTAATTATGGCATATTTGCTATATTCAGACCTCCACCCAGTGATGGTAGCACACGATTTCCCGGCTATCCTGTGCTTGAGAATTAGAACTATGACTCGTAAGTCCACTATCCTTCCATAGCGTTTATCTCTTTCTTGATAAATTCGAAGGACGAGAAGAAAATGGAGTTCACAACACATGAACGCCCCATAGAAACTCCTAGGCCACGATACATCGTTTTGTTAAAGAATTGGATCTTTGGTGCCCTTTTCACCTTTTCTCCTTTGCATGATGTAAGGCAATTCCGCTGGTAAATGCTTTTTGCTGAATCGATTGGGTATATGAGTGCCCAACTTACGATTCCACATAGCCCACCGGCAACAACGACAGCAAATGGATTTGTTGGTGAGCGATCTCCACGATAGGTTGTCAGAAGTTGTTTGCAGCTTTCGTACGTCATAAAGTACGTTGCTGTTCCCAATGTATCCCTCACTATGTTTGTATCAATCAGTTACAAGACCGATGCGGAAGTGAGGGCTGATCCTCGCCATGACATGGCCAATAAATCCAGCTCCCTCTAGAGCGGAAGATTTAAAGACTACCAGCTACAGATGTCGGGTTCTGGAGGAGCAAACTTTTTACTTACAGAGATGAAGACTAAATCCTGAATATAATCCCAAGAACCCACGGTGTTTGATGATATTCTTCGCCGTCTTAAAAGTGCCTTTGTTTTGATATGAAGCCGCGACAGCTCTTGTAGCTCTGGCATTTGCAGGATCAGACATGCCTGTCGCATTGATACTTGACGCACTTCCGTCGGCCATAAGAACGGAAACTTGAGCACTGAGTTTAGTTAACTCGAAAGGACCTATTCTACGTCAGAAAATACATGTAGCTCCAAAGGGTGGCACGTACAAGCAACAAGTGTAATGAAGGAACCAGCCGTCGCTCCAGCTGCGGCAAAGCAGGCCATCGAGGAGAAATTTGGGTGTGTTCCCAATGTGTTGACGTGTATCAGTGGGTCGACTCCAAAGTTCCGCCTCATCCATTCCGAGTATGTGTATTTAGACTTCTGATAAACTGAAAATGATATTGTTCGAACAAGAGTAACACTTGCTAACGGAGCTGTAACGCCCCGAAAGAAACCCTTGAACTTCTCGGTCTGATAAGTGTGTCGAACGCAGTCCGTGAAGTTGTCGTATCTATAAGTCTGCATCCGTGTTTTGACTGAGTCCAGCGGGAACTTTCATGTATTAGATTGATGTATCAACAAAGCGTTTGGGTACCTACGGCTGCGAAGGTAGACAGAAGACTACTGGCAGAGGCAGCTATCTCAGTCCTGTATCGTTTTGGCCAGATCTTCTGGTTGCTTGGTTTACGCAAATATGGGTTCTCCAGCTGCTCCGGCTGGATCCCATCTTGCTGCCCAGGTTTGTGACTACCCATAATCAAATCGCTGTAGCATGGACAATGGTCTTTTGACCAAGGTCCTCAACGCGATAAGGCCAGGAGCCAAGGATAGTCCATGAAGCCTTCTGTCGCTTCACGGTTTCAACAGACAATGTAACTGCCTGGTTGACAGGCTTTAAGCAGCAGCAGATGGCAGTATTAAGAAGAGCAACAAGTTTTGAGATGAGGTTCGTTGTCCTTGTATGTTAATATATGCGGGGTCGTTTGTCGTTGTACTTCACAATCCACAATCCACTAAGTACAATTCACACCCTGGTCAAAAGCAAGATGAGATCACTCGCGATTCGGTTTATTTAGCGGCGGACTAAGCCTGACACACATGCTAGTAGGAGCAATGCTCAAAGTCGAACACTTAGATTACCTGCCGTATCAGAACTTCTCAGGCTGGAACCGTCAGGAATTGCTGCCGGCAAAATTCTGTTAGAAACCACGACCTAATCAAAACAACGTTGGAACAGCCAAGATCTACATCGCAAGAGAAGAGCCCCACAGTAGTGTACAGCTAACGTCAAAGGGCCTCACCAAGCCGATACCCCCATTAATAGTTAATTGTGGATATGTATGTGGTAACCCTGTGTTTGTAATGCTAGCAAACTGTTCGAGCACTAGGACCTGCACCTGTGACTGAGACCAGGAAAAGGTAATCAGTGATAATGAGCAAATATTTATTTGTATTACTTTTGGGTTCGCTATAGGATGTCTCACACGTCTCAAAGATAAATTCCTCACTTTTAACAGCTCTCAGAGCTCTCAGAGCAATTGTTTAAAAAAAGTTCAGATGCAACATATATGTCTATTTTGAACCATCTTAGAGATAGTTCCTGTTATGGACTCTTTACAAATGAAACGTCAAAGAGTCCTGAGAATGCGTGCTATAGCCAGAAATTCTGACAGTGTCGTTGACCATTTGCTGTTTGATCTCCAAGTCCAACAGCCTTGCCCTTAGCTTCCTTCTCACCTTCCATTCCTTCTTCACGTCCCTTAGACACGTGTTGACATTCTGTACATCTTTGTACATCAGAGAGATTCTTTAATATCCCCTAACACAATCACTAAGGTCCTATTGCTATCTTGGCTCTTGATCTCTATTTATGAGGGATTAGGCACTTAGTAGAGATGATAGATCGCCTTGCCTCATTGAATAAGAGGAAAGAAAAACCAAATGGAGAAGTGCTACTTTTAATGTTGGGCTCCTTTAGCGGAGGCAAAGCCCCATATTATCATTAAGCATAGCAATAGTCATATCGTATTGAGCCATAGTTGTGCTTTGTAAATGATTCCAATTTTCGCTTTTCTCTTTCCGCGGCCTAATGTGATACTGGTTAATAATTTGCTGAGTGAAACTGAGCCAGTCTTACAGGTATTTCTTTCTGCTAATCCTTCTCTCCCAATTAACTCGAAGTATGTTCTTGAGAATTTGGTGCTCGAGGCCTGCCTCCTGTGTGGCTAATCTGAGAAACTCTACTGTGCGACTGATTTTCCTTGGATCAAAGCTAACGGGGTCTTCATGGCGAAATGCATCTCGCAGTTGGTCTCTCGCTGTATATCTTGCCGGCTTTGAAAACTGAACAGCGCGTAGAAGACCACGGAACAGATGGCGATAGGCGTGGATTATTTCTGAGGGAGACGTAGCTCCCATGTTCAGTGAGTTGAATATGGTTCCCAGCTATTGATGTTTAAAAACTTGAGATGATACTGTGAGGACATAAATGCTCAACTTAAGGTTGGACCCACTTTTTTCCGGCGTCATCGCGCCCCCGCGATTTCGAACTTAGGATCAGCTTAAAACCTACAGCTCTACTTACCAAAATCAGTGGTATATCGCGAATACTCTACCGATGTTACCTTTAAAAAATTAGGTCACTCAATGAGCTACGTATCAGATTTTCTCATCAACCCACTTCTACGACAAGCTCGCCGATTCTCTCAGTCACAACAACATGGCGAGCAAGTCAGACCTCAACCCAACCTTCAGCCTAGCCAGGACACTGACATACAAGATATATCCCGTAGTCTGGACAGCTTGAACCGGCCTAATAATGAGACAACTGAAGCGGAAGCGTCATTATCTGGGGAAGCGTTGACATCGTCGCCGATTGAAGAGAATGGTGGCTTGGAACATGAACTGGAGGCACTTGCTCTCCCATCTGGTGCTATACCTGTTCCTGTAGCTTCGCAGGCTTTACCATATCGAGTCGACTCTTTAAGATCAAATATGGGATATTTCGATGATGAGGTGTCAGACAATCCTTTGTTCGGCATACCAGGTCGTTTTCGCACAAATTCAGGAACTTCTTACACAGAACATAATGTCACAAGTGCAAGGATGAGTCCTGCAGAAGGCCCATCAAGAAGCTCCACGCAGGAATTCTCCCATACAGCGGAAGCCGCTCGAAGACATAGGAATAGCTCATTACCTGCTGACGATGGTATGGGCGCTCTACGGCAGCAAATTGTCATCATTCAAGCCATGGAAGCTCCTGCAGAGCAGAAAGCTCAAATGATGCATCAGTTACTAACTCAAGGGTATACACAAAGTCAAGAGCTTCATAGTCCCAAAGCCGAAGCACATGTGCCATTTACTGCAAAGACGATCAGTCAAGAAAGGCCTACGACTCCAGGTTCTTTGACATCGTACCTTTGGCAAATGAATGGGACAGATGATATACCTTCTAACGAGCAACACACATTCCACCTTTCCGCAGAGGACTTAGAACCTACGTATGCGCCGCTAGACCCCCCTGAAATCGACGATGACGGTACTGTTCGGTTCAGGGAGGATGAGCTTCAAGCTCTCGGATGTCGACATTATAAAAGGAACGTGAAGATGCAATGCTCAACGTGTGATCGATGGTATACTTGTCGACTGTGTCATGATGAGGCTCAGAATCATGTACTCATCCGGCAGGCCACAAAAAATATGCTCTGTATGTTGTGTGGATGCGCACAGCGAGCCGGAGAAGATTGTATTAGATGCGGCGAGAGAACAGCGTGGTATTATTGTGGCGTCTGTAAACTATGGGATAACGATCCAAACAAGAGCATATATCACTGTAATGACTGTGGTATATGTAGGAAAGGCCGAGGAATTGGAAAAGACTTTTTTCATTGCAAAGTAAGTGACTCCCTCATATCGGATGAGCACGGCTGATTTTCAATTAGACATGTGGAGTCTGCATGGAGATGGCATATGAGCATTCCCACAAATGTATTGAGCGAGTATCTGACTGTGATTGTCCAATATGTGGGGATTACATGTTTACGTCTCCTCGCCCAGTTGTTTTTATGCTTTGCGGACACAGCATTCATCAAGAATGTTATTACGAGCACATGAAGTCCTCTTACAAGTGTCCTATTTGCAGTAAGAGCACAGTCAATATGGAGACTCAATTCAGGAATTTGGATAGAGCCATAGATAGTCAACCTATGCCTCCACAGTTTCGGGACACAAAGGCCATGGTGTCATGCAATGACTGTTATGCTAAAAGCGCTGTCAAATACCACTGGCTTGGGCTTAAGTGTGCTATCTGCGACTCGTATAATACCGCCCAACTTTCAATTCTGAGTGATCCTGCTATAGAAGTCCCAGCCATTGATGCTAGGGAGGTCGAAAACCTCGGCTCTGAAAACCAGCCTAGTGGAGATGAGGCTCCATCAATGATCATTGGAACTGGTCCACTACGCATTAGGAGACACTCATCACATTTGTACACCCGCGAGGTATCCAATGAAGAATACAATCGCTTATCGCCTTATCCGTTGCCTTCACGCCTAGCAAGATCTGCCTCCCCCGTCCGTAGCTTTGGCATTTTCGGTAGCAATACGGCTGAAGCTGCTGAGACGGATGACTTGGTGGATGAGAATGATGATCTAGACTTTTGGGGCAGAGATGAGCTTCGAAGCATGACTTCGGCTGAAATTGTTGAGGGTGAATTTGAGATGGACATGTCGGATGAAGACGACTCGGATGACTCTGCATCGTTGGTCGAGGATGACTGTGAGGAAGGAGATGAAGAAGATGCGTTCGAGCTACTGGGGCATCGTTGACATACTTACTTCTGGGAGGTGATTGAGGACTACGGCGCAATAAACTTAGATATGTATTTCATGGCTGAGGCGTTTATATGGAATGGCATGCACATGACTGGAGGGATGGAAGGAGTCTAGAATGGATAGACAACGAAGTAATGATCACAGAAAGCAATAATTTGTGCTTTGGCAAACTGCTGTAGAGTAATGAAAGTAATGTCTTTCATTGACGAACTCCCTCTCCTGAACAAAATAGCAATACTGTAACATATCGTATTAGTGAGATAAGACTAAGTGGGAGAACGATGGCGCTTCTGTGCCTAACATTCCAAAGTCTGTAGCTCTCCAAAAGCCTTGATCTGACGTTCTCGGTACAGGAAGCGGCATACTCACGAACCGCGTCCTCATTTGCCGACAGCTTCTGCTGCTATTCCTCTATAACGCCCAACTGTAACACCAAACGCCGAGAAGATGACCATAACCTGTCAGTCTCCAATCTCGCAAGGCCTAATGAAACGTTCAAGTTCTCTCATTCCCGAGCACCCGATGAAATCCCTTTCCGTACCTCCTCCCCCTCCTTCCTCAATTCTCTCACGACAGACTGCCCAAAAAATCAGCAATTCATCACACCACGTGACAGGGACTACTCACCGCTAGAGCTTCAGGATTAACGCCATTTTCTATCAGCGATATGCAAATGGATAGCGTCTCTCGGTCAAGATCTGAGTTCTAAATGGGACCATTAGCTAAACAATTGGCCAGGAAGGGGTTAAGCACGGACCAAAAGTGTAGAGATCTCAAGGAAGATGTCGACGACTTGTTTTGCTTGCGCAGCTCGGGCTTGTTTTTCTTGTCTTGCATCAGCTTCTGATGGCATCATGTGTTGGTTTTGTGGATGACTGTTTAATCTGGGTTGTTGCGGTCTGATACGCGTTGGTTTTTGTTTTTGTGAGATTAATGTTTTCTAACCCCTTTTCTTGGCGCAACAGGCGAAACGAGTGCCAAAGCGTGTCTAAAATTGTAAGACAGTGCATCAAACTCAGAAGGCAGTTTTTATGTTTATATTTACTTCCTGAAGCACCAGTGATGATATTTCTTGTCGAGCATAGTAGGTTTATCTAAATACGATACCTTTTTGAGACATCCAATCGAATAATTTCAGTTTGAGGTAGTTTGAACAAGGTGCTCAGGCTGAAACAGATATCTATTCGTTGGCACTTTGTGCTTGCTATGGAGTCTACCATCCCCTCACCCAATAGAAATTCTTCTACGCGGTACATTGCCAGTATCGAGCCCCGTAAGATGCTTAGAGTATCTGTTCTGTGCATACCACAGGCTACTGCGGATCCGATATAACACATTATTCGTACTACTCTTTCATAGCTTCTACGAAGAGCGCCCGCATTCCTTTAAACAAATGTCGCAAATCCCTCGTCTCGTTCAACTTATCAAGCACTCGATCCATTTTTTCCTGCTCTAACTTGGGCTTACAGTATGAGATTTCGTATTCGCGCTTAGTAGTATCAAGCTCAAAAATAGCCTCACGGGTCCAATCGCGAACATCGACATGTGTAAATGTAAATTTCATGTGGTCATTCAACCCACTCCCATCGATGTCGAAGCACAGATTCGTCATAAAAAAGTCAAGCTCTGGAATGTTGAAACGAGCCTGCGCATCAATGTATTTAACATGGCTTCGCTGTGCTGCTAATCGCGCCTCAATTTGGTTCTGGGCTTCCTCGATTTGCTGCTTCAGGCTTTCTCTTGTCGCGTTGTGTGCATCTCTTTGGGAACTAAGTGAGGCGATAGCAGCTTTCATTTCATTGGTCTCGGCCGCTTCCTTAGCCAGCGTCTGCTGGTGGGTGCTGGACTTTGACGAGAGTATCTCAATATCCTTCTTCTTCATGCGTTGGTCCTCTGCAATCACGTAAGTTATAGTCTAACTCTGGGAGGGCGTTATCTTTACCATGAAGCTCGGCGACATTGATTCGAAACTGGTTTCTCTCCTCTAGAACGCGTTTGCGCCCTTGTTCAATAAAAGTGTCAAATTTGACCGTGAATTTGGCCATACGATCGCGCAACTCATCAAAGCCAAAATTAATGTTTGGAAGAGAATCAGCCATTGACGGAGCCTCTGCAGAAGACAGAGGGGGGCGCATCGCGCTCGTTGAAAATGAAGGTTCAAACATAGTAGACATGTTAGACTGTAGCAGGATGATAGGTTTGCTCAGGTGGAAGTTAGGACTTTATTGTTTGTGAGTGTTCGGTCGGAGTTGCAAAGCAGATTGGCAGAGTATGAACTGCCATTAGCTTTGTGTACTGGGGTTGCCACACCAACTCCCGACCCGACGACCCCACTAATTAACTTTTGGTGTCCTCGGCTTGGATTAATTTTTAACTAGCACCTAAAAAGGGTTCATCACATCCTTCTGTATTCCTTATGCGATTGCTCTTCTCACGCTCTTCTCACGCTCTAAATACATGATAAAATCTGTGGTACCATAAGATGGCTATAAATCGAAGTTGGCGTACCACTATACACAACGCAAAGCCAAATGGCTGATCACAGGGCAAATGATCTCTCTTACGGTCACCTCGGAGAAGCTACTTATGATGCAGAAGACAACCAGTGGGGATTTTCTGTAGAAACTTCACATAGTACGTTCAATGAATATTGTTTTTGATATCAAACTCATGAGGTTCAGGTCACAGTTTTCAGCAAGTCCTTCCTTTCACAAGAAATCAACCACCTTCTATTAGGATTGTTCCCGAAACAAAAGAGAACAACAGTTACAATTCAGCAGCCCGCGAGCAGAGAAAATGGCTCTCAAGAGCCCGACCCGAGACCGTTCCTGCATATCCTATCAGTTCCACCTATTCTAGATCCTCACTCAAGTTGACTGAGTCATCGGTGCCCACTGGGCAATTATTAGCACTGGGGGCCGCTGTAGATGAGTCTCGTATGCCAGCATACCGAACGGAGCCTATAATTGCTATGCCATATGGTGAAGCTGGAAATGTACTCCGTCTTCTGAGACCTCGTATAGAGAATTACGGCTGGGGCATACAAAGCTCCGTGAGACTTCCATTGATGAATGCTAGCATAGCTGAAAAAGGGCATTGGGTTGGAACAGGAGGCAGGATCTACCAGGTCGTTTTCGCTGAAGATGGCAAGTTCTCAAGCACTTGGCTGGCTGTTAGACAGCTCTCTGTAATCACCATCTTCCGACCTATGTACCACATCAGCCATACACCGGCTTTCAAACCGGACACTTTTGGGGTCTCATTTCCTCCTTCGCACATAAGTGCAAATCCAGTTGCACTACTAAACGCTCAGCAATGTGGCTCAAAATCGTTTATTGATTTATCATTCAACCCATATTATCCTCGCCAGTTTGCTGTGATTGATGAAGCGGGATTTTGGTGTATATGGGATATTGAAGGGCGGAAAAGTTTAACTCTTGCTGCGGGAAAACAAGGGACTGTTAAGAACGAAACCATGACTCAAACCGCTTCAAACGAAGAAGAGATTACAGATGGCTGGCACCGGATAGTCTGGCTGACTAATGTGAGCACTATCGCTGTATGCGATAGACGGTCTTTAGTTGTGTTTGATATCACTGCAACTCCTAAAAGACTACGCACTCACAGGTTATTCCTACCAAGTAGTTCGGACTGGATTTTGGATATAAAGCGAAGTGCTATACATTCAGATCACCTGTACGTTTTAACAAGCTCGCGAATTTTCTGGTTGAAGATTATTGCATTTGATGAAGGCAAGAAACATGTCTCTTCAGGAGCCAAATTGATTCTTTCATATCGTCACTACCGAGATCCTAACGATAACACGATGAGTCTTGAGGTACTGACAGACAACGACGGTAAGAGCTTTGCCAGCTTATGTAAATCCCTACTAATGCCTACAGTGTCTGTACTTATTATGTCACAGAAGAGCTTACTTGTCAATTATTACAAGTTTTCTATGAATAGCTCTGGTCCAACCTCCTCGCACGGATCATTGATCACTCATCATCATATGACCTCAGTCGAGTTAAAATCACTACTGTTCCTACAGGTTGCCTTAATCCCACGATTATCACGCGTTCCTGGTCCAGAACTCGAATACATTGAGCGTGGAGTAAGATTTTACCAGGCATGGTCTCTGGCATCCAACCTTGAAATAAGTTCCGCTCTTTATACTATACATGATCTGAATACCAGGGAGAGCGCATATCCAATGCATCGTATTACTGCGCCTCAGCGCAGAATTCCACAGGCTCGGCGCCGTGAGGCATCTCAACGTGTCAAGAGTCACTTCATCGTTGCCGATGGCGACCTTTATGAAGAAGGAAGCCCTTTGGATGCGCTACAGTCTGAGAAATCGTATGTGGATTTCATGAATACGGGAGATTCTCTTGAACGACGGATAAACTGGCTGGAGTTATATCGACAGGTCTTTAGCGTTCCATCGGAATCGTCGGAAACGGAGCAATTCATGAAGCAACTCGAGACGAGGATTCTAAAATATGCGTATAGGGGAGAAGAGAAGAAGGAAGCATCAATGAGCACCCTGTAAGTATATTGTGTAGGCGCAACCTTTCCTTAACTGACAAGTCTCTATTAGCCTCGAATTATCCCAGTTGCCTTCATTTTACAAAGACCTTGAACAAGCAAATATTTACGAAGTTTTGGATAAGATTTCAAATGAGGATGATAATCGGTTACAATTCTCTTTAGTAGTTTCGAACTTAACACTTTGCCCTGGTAGCAAAACACCATTAACTGGTAACTTGAAGCCACCAAACTTCATTGACGTCTATGACCGACTTGTAGGCCAATGGATACAGAGTTTGCCACGAGACATCTCGAATCAAGCTCGACTGACAATATTTAATATAACGCGCAAGGTAGCAGTAGAAATCTGTTTAAGTGCTATCGCGATTTCTTATCGTGATAGGAGCGCAGATCCAAAGAGAATTAGCATAGAAAACGAGGAATCTATACTGCCTACCTCTGAAGCCAGTGAGGAAATCACCCAGGTCTTACCCTCCTCCCAAATTACTGCAGAGTCATTGCATGATTCTGGATTTGGCCTACCAACTCCTGCCCAAACTCCATCCCTACACTCTGGTGGTTCAGTAACTTCAACAGATGCTGTCGAGGATCCTGCAGTGTTGCGGTTACGTCAGTATGCAATATCAATGGATTATCCACAGGATGCGAACGACTGGACACCACTTTCTCGTTGGTCGCCTACACCAGGGGTTGATCCGATGAACTACAGGTGGAAGCCAACACAGCAAGCCTCGACTGCTGAGGAAGAGGCAGAGTATAAAAGGGACCAGAAGAAACGTCGAGAGGAAGCTCGGCGAAAGCGAAAGACAGAAATCTTTTTAACTGAAGATGTGGGTACAGCTACAAAGGTTGCTGGTTCAGCAACCTTGGCTTAGATCGGA